>Ga0272440_1000339_pt1 | contig 39702 bp, 30 predicted proteins | sample SSMMMBAug17_FD_192440 | JGI IMG/M metagenome (GOLD analysis project Ga0272440, IMG submission 192440) | Marine sediment archaeal communities from Little Sippewissett salt marsh, Falmouth, MA, United States - SSM-MMB-Aug17 | ecosystem: Environmental > Aquatic > Marine > Wetlands > Sediment ...
TGAAATTTTTAAATCGCATAGGACTTCCAATAATTATAATATCATATTCACTAAGATTAGTAATATCACTGTATAGTTTTAAATCGATATATACATCTTCAAGTTTTGCAATTTCTTTATTAATTATCGAAGCTACTTGTTTCGTTGAATTAGAAATAGTATCATATGTAACTAAAATTTTTTTCATTTTTCACCTGTATTATCCATATAAATTATGTTTTTTGTATAACAAAATTATTTTTAAATTTGCCGATAGGCTAATTTTTAGTAACCCCTTAATCAGGCGAAGAACCATTAAAGGATTGGACAAAAGAATCAAAACAATCCGAGATAATTGCTTCCCGCATTTGTTTCATCAACTGAATATAGTAATGGATATTATGAATTGAATTCAAACGATATGCCAATAATTCACGAGATCGATACAAATGATGTAAATAAGCGCGAGAAAAATGCATACACGTATAACAGGTACACTCTGAATCAATGGGATCAATATCATATTTGTATGCGGCATTTTTAATGTTCATTGTTCCATTGGATGTAAATAACTGACCATTTCTAGCATTCCGGGTGGGCATAACACAGTCAAACATATCACAACCCGATGACACCAGTTGAACGAGATTTTCTGGTGTGCCAACCCCCATAATATAACGCGGTTTATTATCAGGTAATAATTCTAGACAATATGCACCAATGTCATACATTAATTCAATGGGTTCACCGACACTCAGACCACCAATGGCATAACCTGGAAAATCAAGCGCGCTTAAAATTTCGATGGATTGTTTTCGATATGCTTTGACCATTCCCCCCTGCACTATGGCAAACAATGAATTTTTACTATCTTTTTGCTTCCAGAAATTCTTACATTCCTGGGCCCAAAGGTGTGTATGTTTCATTGCAGAAACAATTTGAGAATCATTGCATGGATAGGGTACAACGTCATCAAGACACATCATGATATCTGACCCCAGAGAAGTTTGTATATCAATTACAGATTCTGGTGTGAGCATATGGCGAGAGCCATCAATATGAGATTGAAAGATAACGCCTTCATCAGTAATTTTCCTCAATTTTGCCAGGGAAAAAACTTGAAATCCGCCACTATCTGTTAATATTGGGCCATGCCACTGCATGAAATTATGGAGACCACCAAATATGTTGATAACGTCACAACCTGGACGCAAGTACAGATGATACGTGTTGCCCAGCAATATTTGAACATTCAAACGCATCAGGTCTTCAGGACATAATGATTTTACGCTTCCTGCTGTGCCAACCGGCATAAAAACAGGTGTTTTGATATCGCCATGTGTTGTTTTCAAGACACCAGATCTTGCACCGGTTTTTGAACATATTTTTTCGATTATAAACATGTAGCTTTTCTCAATACAGCAAAGATATTTTTTTTTAATGATTAAAAAATTCGTATCAAAATCTTTGTGAGTATCATTTATAAAGTTATTACACATACAAAGATTTTTCAACAAAAAAACAAATAATCACAAAGTTAATATGAGATTAACAAATTATGGATTCTACTTGAGTTATTCAAAAATATAGTATATAATTATAAGCTTAATTTTTTTAACAGGAGAATCTCGCCATGAAATATAAAGTCGCAGTGGGGCAATATGAAAAGCCTCTTGAATCCGTACGAAATATTGTAGAAGCATGCAATGGATTGGCTAATATGCCAAAAAATTCTCATGTATATATTAAACCCAATATTGTGTTTTGGACACGTTCGGTTGATTTCCCCAAATGGGGCGTTATAACAACCTCTCGAACAATTGAGGATATGGTGTGCATCCTGAAGGAACAGGGTGTCAACAACATTACAATTGGTGAAGGGACTGTGGTTTCTAACCCAAAAGATCGGGAAACAGCACAGCATGCGTTTCAATCCCTGGGATATGACACCTTAAACAAACGTTATGGTGTAAAGTATGTCAATGTATTTGATCGTCCATTTGAAGAAGTTGATCTTGGTGATGATTTTAAGCTGAATTTTAATAAAGATATTTTAGACTCAGATTTTGTTGTGGATATTCCAGTGTTAAAATCTCATAATCAGACAGTTGTCAGCCTAGGAATAAAAAACCTAAAGGGATGTATTGATATCATTTCTCGACGCCGATGTCATAATGCTAATCCAGATAGAAACCTGAACACCTGGGTTTCGAAACTGGCAGATAAAATGCCCCCCATTTTTACATTATTGGACGGCATTTTTACCAATGAACGTGGGCCAGCAATTGATGGTCGCATTCGACGAAGCAATATTCTGGCAGGATCATCAGATATCCTGTCGGCAGACCTTGTTGGAGCAAAACTATTGGGACATGAACCTTCAAATGTGTCCCATCTGGTACATGCTGCTAAGAATAGATCCAGGCCATGTGACTTGTCTGATATTGAAATTGTCGGCGATTCAATTGACTCATTGGCGTCATTTCATGATTATGATTTTAAATACCATGAAGATGAAAATTGTTGTCTGCCGCTTCCTTTAGCCAAACAAGGTATCAAAGGCATTTTTTATCGAAAATTTGATTCATCAATGTGTACGTATTGTTCTGGGATCAATGGTGTGGTTCTGTCAGCCATTCGATACGCCTGGAAAGGAGAACCCTGGAACAAAATTGAAGTGCTGACAGGCAAATCCATGAAACCAACACCTGGCATGAATAAAACAATCCTGTTGGGTAAATGCATGTATAAAGCCAATAAGGATAATCCTGATATCAATGAAATGATCGCTATTAAGGGGTGTCCGCCGAATCCAGATGATGTTCTCAAAGCACTTCATCAAGCAGGAATTGATGCTGATCCTGGCTTATTTCAAAATCTTGAGCAAATGCCAGCTTTTTTTATGGGAAAATATGCGGACAAACCTGAGTTTGATCCCAAATTTTTCACTGTGGAATAACATAGAATGAATTATAAAATATTTGGGACATTATTTGTCTCAATTTTTTCAGTGATTTTGGGCGTTGGTATTGTAACCCCATTACTCCCTGTTTTTGCACATGATCTGGGGGCTGGTGGCTTTTGTATTAGTTTGATATTTGGTTCCTTTTCTTTAAGTAGAACCATATTCTTGCCAATATTTGGACAGATGTCGGATATCAAAGGACGCAAGCCCTTTATTATCTGTGGCCTGTTATCTTATGCAATCATCTCTATTGCGTTTATGTACGTACATGACCCTTACCTGCTAATTGTTTGTCGCTTTTTTCAAGGAATTGCGTCTGCGATGATCCTGCCGGTTGTTCAGGCATATGTTGGTGAAATGACACCCAAAGGGCAGGAAGGTTTTCAGATGGCATCATTCAACATTTCAATGTTTGCCAGTTTGAGCATCGGGCCAATTCTGGGGGGATACATTCAGGATCATTGGAATCTTCAAGCCGCGTTTGTGGTCATGGGCGTCCTGGCATTTGCCAGTTTTCTGGCTGCTTTGGTGTTTTTGCCGCCTACAAAAAATGAACTATATCGAAAATCAAGACAGGAAAAGGTTTCATGGCAATATTTATTGAAAAATGGTACCATTATGGGATTGTTTTCATATCGGTTTGCATATACCACCTGTATTGGAATTATATGGGGATTTTTGCCTGTTTACGCGGATGTCAGTTTTAATCTGAGTCATTCCGAAATTGGCATATTGATCATGTTAGGGGTTTTTATCAGCGGTTTATTTCATATTCCAATGGGCTATCTGGCAGATCGTGTGGACCGAAATATCATGGTGGTTTTAGGCGGTTCAATTGTTACTGTGTCTGTTTTTTCTCTCGAACTGGCATATGATTTTTGGAGTCTTTTTGCCATTAATTTTCTGTTTGGTATTGGTGGGGGAATCTCAATGCCGGCTGTCACAGCCAGTGCTGTCGTTCAGGGAAAGAAAATGAAAGTGATGGGTGCTGTCATGGCCTTTTTGACGATGGGTCATAGTTTGGGTATGATGTGTGGTGCATTGCTTGCTGGCGTCATTATGGAATTTTACCGCCTTCAAACGTCGTTTTATATTGGCGGATGGATCATGCTCGCATCCTTGATCATATTCTTTTGTGCAATATTTTCAAAAGATTATTCATCAAATTTTAATGGAGGAATAAAATAACGTGTTTTTCAATATTCTGGAACGAATTTTTGGCAGCAAAAATGATAGAGAAATAAATAAAATCCAACCACTTGTTTCATATATAAATGAATTTGAACCATCAATGAAGGATCTTGATGACGAATCCCTGGGGCAATTGACATTCTCCTTCAAAGAACGAATTAATAATGGCGAACCTCTGGACAGTATTCTTCCTGAAGCTTTTGCTGCCGTTCGGGAGGCATCCCGACGAACCCTTGAAATGCGACATTTTGATGTTCAATTGGTTGGTGGTTATGTCCTTCATAATGGGAATATATCTGAAATGAAAACGGGTGAAGGAAAAACACTTGTGGCAACATTGCCTGTGTACCTGAACGCATTGACTGGAAAGGGTGTACATGTTGTTACAGTAAATGACTATCTGGCCAAACGTGATACCGAATGGATGGGTACTATTTATAAGTTCATGAATTTAAGTGTTGGGACAATTGTTCAGGGCATGGATGAACTGGCCAGAAAAGAAGCTTATGGTGCAGATATTACCTATGGAACGAATAATGAGTTTGGTTTTGATTATCTGCGGGACAATATGAAATTTTCGGTGAAAGAACTGGTTCAACGCGAATTACATTTTGCAATCGTTGATGAAGTTGACAGTATTCTTATTGATGAAGCCCGAACACCGCTGATTATATCGGGTCCGGCGGAACAATCCACACATTTGTATAGTGTGGTCAATGGCATTATTCCCAATTTAAAAAAAGAAGATGATTACACAATTGATGAAAAAGCCCGCAGTGCTGTACTCACTGAGGATGGTGTGGCGAAAGCCGAAAAATTGCTTGATGTCGACAATCTCTACGATCCAAAATATATCGAACTTCTACACCATGTGAATCAGGCCTTAAAAGCACATACTTTGTTCAAACGTGATGTTGACTATGTTGTTAAAAGTGGTGAAGTTGTCATTGTTGATGAATTCACCGGACGATTAATGGCGGGCAGGCGGTATAGTGATGGCCTTCATCAAGCTTTGGAAGCCAAAGAACATGTCAAAATTGAAAATGAAAACCAGACATTGGCATCCATTACATTTCAGAATTACTTTCGCATGTATGACAAACTGGCTGGAATGACCGGTACAGCCGATACTGAAGCTGCAGAATTTAAAAAAATTTACGATCTTGATGTTATGGTGATTCCGACAAACAAAGATATGATTCGTGAAGATCATCCGGATTCAATATATAAAACACAGGATGAAAAATATGATGCGGCAATTATAGAAATTCAGCGATTACATAAAAAAGGGCAGCCTGTTCTGGTGGGAACAATTTCTATTGATGTTTCTGAAGCACTCAGCACGAAACTTCACAAAAAAGGTGTAAAACATGAAGTACTTAATGCCAAAAATCATAAGAAAGAAGCCGAAATCATAAGTAATGCCGGTCAAAAAAAAGCGGTAACAATATCCACCAATATGGCGGGTCGTGGTACTGATATTGTTTTGGGTGAAGGTGTCAAGGAATTGGGAGGACTGCATGTTCTGGGTACTGAACGTCATGAAAGCAGACGAATTGATAATCAGCTTCGTGGACGTTCAGGACGTCAGGGAGACCCGGGATCGTCTCGCTTTTATTTATCTCTTGAAGATGATTTAATGCGGATTTTTGGTGGAGAACGTATTCAAAATATGATGAATCGAATTGGTATGGAGGAAGGCGAACCCATTGAACATCGCCTTATTTCTGGGGCCATAGAGCGGGCACAGCGAAAAGTTGAAGGACATCATTTTGATATTCGTAAGCAATTAATTGAATACGATGATGTCATGAATCAACAACGTGAAGTCATTTATCGACAACGACAAGAAGCGTTACGTGGTGAAAACCTAAAACCGGCAATTGTAGAAATGATTCAAGGCATGATTGAAAGCATGGCCGATGAATATGCTGATGATCGTATGGTTCCTGAGGAATGGGAGTGGCAGGCATTAAATGATGAATTTTTTCAATACTTTGCGTTTAGGGTTCATCCCGATAAAGATAGACTGGATAGCTTAAGACCCGAAAATCTGTATGATTATCTTTATACTGAAGTTATGGCGGCATATCAAAAAAAAGAAATGGAATTAGACCCCCGTGAATTTAGAAAAATTGAACAACTGGTAATGCTTCAAACAGTAGATCGCCATTGGAAAGACCATTTACTTCAAATGGATCATCTCAAGGAAGGAATTGGCCTTCGTGGATATGCACAACAAAATCCATTAATTGTGTATAAAAAAGAAGGCTTTGAGATGTTTCAGGAAATGATATTTCAAATCCAGAAATCGATAATTAGCGTACTGTTTCGAGTTGAACGTGTTACGACAACTGACCTGGAACGTTATGCTGAAAAAGAAAAGAAAAAGCTGACCTATTCATCAGGTAAAGAACCCGCAAAAAATGAACCGGTGAAACGAACCGATAAAAAAGTGGGGCGCAATTCCCCCTGCCCTTGCGGCAGTGGCAAAAAATACAAAAAATGTTGTGGTGTAAAATAATGAGTCAACATGTTTTTATCACAAGACAAAAATTTTTATTGCTTACATGGCTTCTTTTTATTTTTTCTATCAGTGGTGTTCAGGCAAAAATTCCTGCTCAGATTTATTTTCAGGGTATGCTCACAGACAGTGAGGGAAAAATAGTTGCCAGGGGGCAGCATGTCATTATTTTTTCAATATGGGATAAGCAGTCGCCATCATCAGAAAGCCGTCCTCTTTGGAAAGAACGTCACCTTGTAACTGTTGAAAATGGTGTATATCAAGTACTTCTGGGCTCACATATCTCATTTACTGATCCAGATCAAAAGCCATCCACTGATGATGCCCTCAGTTTTGCGGATCCATACTTTTTAGATATTCAATATAAGGATCGCTCATTGACAACCAAAGGCAAGTTATTCCCTTTGACCACTGTATGGACCGCTTTCCGCGCCAGAACTGCTGAAGGTCATCTTGTAACACGTGTCAACAATGATCACAGGATTCAGGCATCTGATGACGTTATTTTTGCCCAGGGTGGATGCCAGATCACATTGCCCGGTGCTTCAAATAATAAAGGACGGCAAATATCGATCAAAAAGGCAGATAATACCAATAAAGGCGTATCCATCAGGTGTCTGGCAAACGATCAAATTATTGCCCCGCAAACAGCAAATAATGCAAGTGTTGCGATTACAATGACCAGGGCTTTTGAAGAAATATCCCTGATCAGTGATGGCCACATATGGTGGGGAATGGGGCAGCATTACATTTCTATGGATCAAATTGATTTGACTGATCGAATTGAATCCAAAGACATAAAAAATGGCAGTATTACAAATCTGGATATCGCAGCTGAAGCGGGTATTGCGTATAATAAGCTCTCTTTGATCGCATCTATTCAAGGAAACGATATTATTGATCGCACGATCAAAGCTTCGCATATACAGCCTCAAAGTATCACCAATATGCATCTTGCAGATAGTGCAAAAATTGCATACTCTAAATTGACATTGAGCGGCCACGTTGGTCATTCAGATTTAACACCAGAAAGTGTTGACTCAACGAATATTAAAGATGGAAGCATTATTGATACTGATATTGCTGAAAATGCCCGGATTCAATATCAAAAACTTAATCTTGTTCGTGCCATACAACATAGAGATTTAAAAGCCAATACAGTTGATTCGGAAATTATTCAGAATAAAACCATTCGAGATATTGATATTGCAAACAATGCACGCATTCAATACGACAAACTCAAATTGACTGATTCTATTCGAACCATTGATATTCAAGATCAGACGATAACCCCATCAAAATTAAATCATGTTCATTCAATGGGCCAGAAAAATCAAGCACTGACATCTGATGGACGGGGTGGATTTCAATGGAGACATATGAATGCTTTGGACCATGTTTATCATGTTGGTGCCGGAAGTGTTTTTGAGACGATTAATGATGCCTTGGCTGAAATAAACAAACATCAGGAACCGGTTTTAATAAAAGTGGGGCCAGGCGTTTACAATGAACAGGTCATTACCAGATTCAAGACATGTATTGAGGGTACTGGTCAGGGGATTACGATTATTCGGTTTCATGGCGGCGAACAGGGCACATCGGAAAGTGCAACAGTTGTGGGCTACAGTGATGTCGAGTTACGCGATATCTCAATTATCAGTGATGCATCAACAACGAAATTACCCAATGCCATTGGATTGTTTAATCTGTCCTCAGTTCGTCTCAGGCATGTGACAATCAGTGCTTTTGGGGGAACCGCTTATAATTATGGGATATATAACGACCGGTGCGAGCCTGTTTTAAATGATGTGAATGTTCGTGTACGTTCGACTGTTACTGAGGAAAGCTGGAATTATGGCATATACAATGAATATGCTGATGCACACATCGAGAATGTCAATATCCAGGCATGGGGCGGAGATCGCACCTTTGGACTGGCGAACAAAAGTTCGTTTCCTGTAATATTTCATACGCATGTGACTGCCAGTGCAGGTGTAATGAAAAATCGCGGCATATGGAATGAATCATCATCTCCAAAAATATTTTATTCTGAAGTCATTGTTTCGGGTGTGTGTCATGATAATTTTGGCATCGAAAACTATAACAATTCGTCTCCTATTATAAAAGATTCGATGATTAAAGCGGTTGGCCTGACAAGTTATGGTTTATATCAATGGGGAAGTTCACAAGAGGCGATCCGAATTTATTCATCCAGTATGTCCGGTGAAACGAACAGCATCTATGGCAGTAATGCCCACTTTTTGATTACCAATTCTCAACTTGAAGGCAGTATTAACGCTCAAGTTCGTTGTATTTCATCCTTTGATCGCGATTTTTTTCCTTTGAATCAAAACTGTTTACCATCACACTAACATACCATTTTTTTTACAATTAATTGTCCTGGCATATTTTTTGCTTTAACAATCCTTTTTTATTGATAAAAATATTATTTTGAGGTAAAGCGCATGGAAAACAATCAAGACACATCACATATTCTACTTGTTGAAGACAGTTCGATGATCAGGAAATATTTTAACAAGGTATTGACCCCATTGAAAATGAATATTTCTGAAGCAGCTGATGGCTTGATTGCGCTTCATCAGATCAAGGATAATCATTTTGATCTGATCATAACAGATATAGACATGCCAAATCTGGATGGCATTGAATTATGTCAACAATTAAAAAAGAATTCGGACACACGTTCTATCCCGGTAATAATGGTCAGCTCGCTTGATTCTGATGAGGATGTGGATCGAGGGTTTCAGGCCGGCGCATCTGTTTATTTATCAAAGACAGACGTTCAGGAACGTCTCTGTTCTGCTGTTGAAGATGTTTTATCCAAAACAAACCAACGAAAAAATCAAAGCATATTGGTTGTTGATGATTCCCATATTATTCGCTCTATTGTTGAAAATGGTTTATGCCAGGCTGGATTTCAGGTAGTTACAGCGTCACATGGCAAAGAAGCACTGGAAAACATTAAAGCCAAAAAACCGGATTTAATCCTGAGTGATATTGCCATGCCAATAATGGACGGCTTTGCATTATGTCGCGAAATACAAGCCGATGAAAATTTAAGATTGTCTCCTTTTGTGGTCATGAGTACTAACAGTGAAAGGGGGCATATGAAAAGAATGCTCGAAATTGGAGCAGCGGCATATATTGTCAAACCATTCAATATTGACCAACTCGTTTTTCTTATTGAAAAAATCCTCTCAGATCATTTCATGCTGTTACTCAATGAAAAAGAACGTCTCGATATTGAACGCGGTGCCATGCTATCGAGTATTACAAGTTTAAGCACCGCACTCGAAGCGCGTGATGCATATACAAGGGGCCATTCCGAGGCAGTCGCTCGAATAATCACAGGAATGATCAAACAATCAGGTGCAAGCGAACAGGAAGTTGAGATCGCAAACATTGGTGGCCAACTGCATGATATTGGTAAAATTGGTGTGCGGGATTCTGTGTTGCTGAAACCAGGAAAACTCACTACTGACGAATACGAACAAATCAAAAAACATCCCACCATAGGTCGTGATATTTTACAATCCATTCCAAGCCTTTCACAAGTAATGAATATTGTCTATCATCATCATGAACGGTTTGATGGCAATGGTTATCCGGAAAAACTCAAAGGATCTCAGATTCCTCTCTGGGCCAGAATTACTGCTGTAGCAGATACTTACCATGCCTTGACCAGTGATCGTCCCTATCGACAGGGAATGCCAAATGAAAAAGCCTTTCAAATTCTAAACGATATTAAAGGAACCCAGCTTTGTCCGGACTGTGTTGCCTTGTTTTTTGAATGGTATGACGCTTGAGCGATTCATTCATTCAATAATTCTTAATTCTTTATGTCAATTCTGGATCTGTCATAATTTCAAGCATTGCCGGGCCATCATGACGAACAAGTTTTTCAAATCCAGAATCAAGTTGCGATTTTTTTTCTACGCGAATTCCCAATGCACCGCAATTATCTGCATATTTTGAAAAGTCCGGATTATGAAGATTTGTTGCCCAGACAGCTTTCTTGCTGGTGCGCTGTTCTTTTGTAATTTTTCCCAGTTGGGAATTATTCAGCAATATATGTTTTATGGGTATACCATATTTTACCGCAGTTGTGACTTCGCCCATATATTGTGCAAAGCCGCCATCACCGGTAACACAATAAATGGGCCGGTTGGGAGCAGCCGCCCAGGCTCCAATAGCAGCAGGATAACCAAACCCAATGGATCCAAGATAACCAGACATCAGTATGGATTGTTCCTGACATTCAAAATATCGGCCAAAAGAATAGGTGTTATCACCGACATCAACTGAAATAACAGCATTTTTGGGCACCAATCTTGTCATTGACGCAAAGACTGATGCCGATGGAATCCCTTTATCTTGAAATTTATTTTCACGATTCTTTTTTTCTTGTCTCCATTTATTCCAGAGTTCCGATAACTTTTCTAATTGATCAATTTTTGGCGGGTCATTTTTAAGCGCACCTGTTAACAAATTTATTGTCGTATCAATTTCTCCTAAAACGGGGAGTGAGATATTATGAAATTTTCCCAATGTCATTGGATCGTAATCAATTTGAATGGTTGGTTTGTCTTTCATGATACCAGTATGTTTTGAAAAGGAAGCACCAGTCACAATTAATAAATCTGACTGACTCATAAAATGGCTGGAAACAGGTGTTCCACTTAAACCCAATACCCCACAAGCCAGGGGATGATTGTCTGAAATAAACCCTTTTGCTTTAAAGGTAGTTAACATTGGAATATTAAATTGTTCTGCAAATTGAGTAATTGTTTTGATAGCGTCTTTAGAACCATACCCCAATATAATCACCGGATTTTTTGCTTTTCGAAACATTACAACCATTTTTTCAATAGACTCATTTGAAGGGCTTGTGACAAGAGAGGGAATTCTTTTTGATGGTGCTACGACTTCATTATTCTGAACAATTGGAATATCTTGAATTTGATTGGGAAAAATTAAATGAGCGACACCACGTTTCAAAATGGCATGTTTAAGGGCAAGATTTATCAGTTCAGAATGATTGCTTTGCTCCAGCACTGTTTGAGAAAAACAGGATACCGGCTCAAATGCAGATGATAGATTAATTTCCTGGAATGAACCAGGCCCTAAGAATTGCAAATCGACCTGTCCGGTCAATGCAAGTACCGGAGCGCGATCCAGTTTTGCATCCCACAAGCCAGTTAAAAGATTTGTGGCACCAGGCCCCGCAATAGACAAACAGGACGCCGGACAACCGGTTAGTTTTGCATAAGCAGAAGCTGCAAAAGCTGCTGATCCTTCATGTCGAATACCAATGAATGACAATTGTCCTTTTTCACATTGTTTTCGAATGGCTTCTGCAAGACCGAGGTTTGAATGTCCCACCATACCAAATACATGCTTAATACCCCATTTGATCATTGTTTCGATCATCAGATCAGAAATGGTTACCTTTGATTCTGTTTGATGAGATGAAGATTTTTCTATATGCTCTTCATCCAACATCTGAAAGGCAGAAGTCGATGCCTGACACACAGGACAGACCCAATCATCAGGAAGATCATCCCATAGAATATCTTCTTTGTTTTCATCATATACATACGAACAAATTTTACATTTATATCGCGCCATTATTACATACTTTCTTTGATAAGTATTAAGCGGGCATTTTTGGAATATCCATCGCTCATGAATTATCTAAATTTGACGTAACCGCTCAACACTATTCAAGCTTTGGGGTACGTACCTTTTAAAGGTTCTAAGCGCGCTGAATCACTTCAGTGACAAGCTTATTAATACCAACAGCAACGTCTTTAATGCCAGGTCCAAGCATGTAAGCAGGCGTAGATATCACATTGTTGGCTTCATCAATACAAATATCGTTCACCGAACATTGTGTGTGTTTTGCCCCGGTTGATTCAATTGCCTGAGCAGTTCCCTGGTCATTTCCAATGGTAACATTGACTTGATGCTTTGCCAATGCTTTTGCAACAGTTGCCGGCGCAATACAAATGGCACCGATGGGTTTTTTGTTTGAAATCATCTCATTTAAAATACGTTGAACTTCTGGATGAACTGATGCATCAGGCCCTTTAATTGCAAAATCACTAAGATTTTTTGCAGCACCAAAACCACCGGGTAAAATTAATGCATCAATATCTTGTGTGTTTACATCTTTTGCATTTTGAATATTACCGCGGGCAATTCTTGCTGATTCTTTAAGTACATTTCGTTTGTCACCAGAAGGTTGTTGAGAAATATGATCAATGACATCGAAAGTCATATCAGGTGCCATACAAACTGCCTGTGCGCCCTGTTGATCTATTGACAATAATGTTAACGTCGCTTCATGAATTTCGGCCCCATCAAAAACGCCACATCCTGAAAGCATTACACCAATTTTTTTCATGTTTGCTCCTTATCTTTATCATGATAATAAAATTAAAAAATAATTAAACCAATTTTCGCAAAACAAAAGGCAAAATCCCTCCATGTCGATAATAATCCACTTCAACAGCAGAATCCAGCCGTGCAGTGACTGAAAAGGAGATTTCAGATTTATTTGTTGAACTGGCAGTTACAACAAGTTTTTTACCCGGTGTCAGACCTTCATGAATGCCTTTAATAGTAAATTGTTCTTCACCAGTCAATTGAAGACTGTCACAGGTGTCATTATCGGAAAATTGAAGTGGTAAAACTCCCATACCAACAAGGTTACTGCGATGGATACGTTCAAAACTTTCTGCAATAACCGCACGAATACCTAACAATGAAGTGCCTTTTGCTGCCCAATCTCTTGAACTGCCAGTGCCGTATTCTTTACCGGCAAGAACAATCAGGGGGACATTGGACGCTTTATATTTCATGGCCGCTTCGTACATGCTGCTTTTGGTTTTCTCTGGGAAATGAATGGTGTACCCCCCTTCCTGTCCAGGCACCAATTTATTGCACAATCGAACGTTGGCAAAGGTCCCTCGCATCATGACCTCATGATTGCCACGACGAGAACCATAAGAATTATAATCATGACTCGCAACATGAATGGCATTTAAATATTGTGCTGCCGGACTGTCATCAGGAATCACACCCGCCGGTGAAATATGGTCTGTTGTAACAGAATTCTCCAGTTTGACCAACACATGCGCATTAATAATTTCTTCAGGTTTTGAAACTTCGAGTGTCATATTTTCAAAAAATGGGGGTTCTTTAATATACGTTGAAGGCTGAGACCAATCATATAATTCACTTTGTGATGAAATCAAGGCTTGCCAGGTTTCATCACCTTCAAATACGTTATTATATTCCTTTTTATACATGGAGGCTTCTGCAAATGGCAATAATTCATTTATTTCTGCACGACGGGGCCAGATATCTGACAACATTACTGGATTTCCTTTGGCATCATGCCCCAAAGGTTGGAAACTGAAATCAATGTTGACATTCCCAGCAATGGCATATGCAACGACCAGCATGGGTGATGTTAAATAGTTGGCTTTTGTATATGGAGAAATACGGCCTTCAAAATTACGATTCCCACTGATCACCGATGTCACAATCAAATCCTTTTCCTTAACTTCTTTAACAATATCATCAGACAACGGCCCGCTGTTGCCAATACAAGTGGTACATCCATAAGCAGAAACATGAAAATTGAGTTGTTCAAATCCTTCTAACAGACCAGCCGCATCAAGGTAAGCTGTTACAACTTTTGAACCAGGTGCAAGGCTGGTTTTCACTTTTTCAGAAACTGTCAGTCCTTTTTCCACTGCTTTTTTGGCAAGTAACCCTGCTCCCATTAACACATAAGGATTTGAGGTGTTCGTACAGCTGGTGATTGATGCTATCACAACATCACCATCTTTTAATTGACTATCTGATGATTGCCTGGGATGAAAGGTCTGTTCAAAGTTTTTCTTCATATCATCAAGTGCAATACATTCTTGCGGACGTTTCGGGCCTGCCAGACACCTTTTGATTGAGTTGAGATCAATTTCTATGGTTTCCGAATAGATGGGCGTTTCTGTTTGATGCGGGTTAAATAATCCTTGCGCTTTACAATAGGTTTCGACTAACTGCACCTGTGACTCTGAGCGACCTGTCAACCTTAGATACTCGATAGTGATTTCATCCACTGGAAAAAACCCCATAGTCGCGCCATATTCTGGAGACATATTGGCAATAGTTGCACGATCAGCCAATGTCAGATGAGAAACCGCCGGTCCAAAAAACTCCACAAATTTTCCCACAACGCCATGCTTTCTGAGAATACTGGTTATGGTAAGGACCAGGTCCGAAGCACTGCATATATCTGGTAATTCGCCAACCAGCCGGACGCCAACAACTTTGGGCATGAGCATATAATAAGGCCGCCCCAACATGACAGCCTCTGCTTCAATACCGCCTACCCCCCAACCCATTACACCAATTCCATTGATCATGGTGGTATGGGAATCCAATCCCACTAAGGTATCGGGAAATGCGGTGCGCACATTGTTTTTGTCTTTTTGATCAAATACCACACGCGCCAGGTATTCCAAATTGACCTGATGGCAAATACCGGTTGCCGGCGGAACCACCTTAAAATTATCAAAACTCTGCTGACCCCATCGAAGAAAAGAATAACGTTCCCTGTTACGTTCATATTCTTTTTGACGGTTAATAACTGGAGCATCTTTTGATGCATGTGCATCAATTTGCACAGAGTGATCCACAATTAACTCCACTGGAATTTGCGGGTTGATTTTTTTGGGATCCCCACCCAGTTTTTTGACTGCACTGCGCATGGCAGCCAGATCAACAATTGCAGGAACACCTGTAAAATCTTGCATCAGGACCCGTGAAGGCATGAATGGTATTTCACAATCATTATCCTTGCCTGATCCCCAATTGCATAATTTTTGAATATGGTTTTCTGTAACAACCTTGCCATCATAATTACGAATCAGGTTTTCCAGTAATATTCGAATACTGACCGGTAATTGATTCAAACGGCAATTTCCTTCAGACTCAAGCTGTTTCAGACTATAATAAGTCAGAGAATCGCCTTCAAGCGATAGTTGTTTTTTGGTTCGAGATATCAATGATTCATTCGCTGCCATTGATTACGGCTCCTTAATTAATTTTATAAAATGCCCGCGATTAACTTTTATTCGCCAGCAAATCTAAAGCTGTTATTTTCAATTATCTGTTCGTGTATCTTCAACCACAAATGGCGTACATCTGACAGCAATGCTTGATTTTTTAACCCAGATTCGCGCCATGGTGATTGTTTCCCCATCAAGGGTTACCACATTGGGTAACTCTTCAACATAAACAATATCTCTGGTTTTGAATTCAATATAGAAGGTATTTGGGCTGTATGGGTCTGATACCAGAATAATGCGTGATGAATCATATGGATGTTTTTGAGGGGAACCTGAAAAAGGGATGTGTGTTTTTGCTATCGTTTTAATATCTTTTGGCTTTTGAAAAGCTTTTATTTCCAATCGACTGGATTTTTGAAGCGATTTCAAAGACATGACGATCTCTCCTTAAAATTGTTTCAGATCAATATTTTTTCCGGAGGGCGTTTCTCCGGAACAAAAACATGTGGAATGGTATTGTCATTCCATTCTTTTGATACATATAGATTGCAGTAGCAACTGCCATATTCTTTGACATCTTGCTCGCGATAGGTACAGGGACAAATTATATCGACATCATTGGATTTATCGCCTGATGCCAACCGACATGGACATGCCATGTAGCCATATCGTTCCTTGTTTATCAATAAATTTTCCATCAATTCATTGACACGTTCTTGATCAGAATTAAAGAAATAGCCTTTTGGCTCCTGGGATTTTTTTAACATTTCATAGAGTTGTTTTGCATCCATTTATATTTCTAGTGCCTCCCTGATTTCTTGTTCTTTGTGTCCAACAATAACTGTTTCGTCAATAATGATGGTTGGAAACGAACATCTTGGATTGATTTTTTTAATATCCTGAATCGTCGTTTTTCGTTCTTCACCAGTTAATAAATCAACATCAGTAAATTGAAACTGGATATTGCATTCTTTTAAAAGCGATTTTGTGGATCTGCAATGGCTGCAAGTACTTAATGAATATAATTTTACTCTTTTTGACATATTTTCTCCTATTTTTTTATCTAGGCCTTTAAATGACTTAGGAATACTTAAATAATAAGTTCCTCATTTCTGAAAGAGTCAATTCTATTCATTTTCTTCAGCGTAATCCAGGTTCAAAAATATGAATTCAATATATTAAATGGGGAACTTATTTTCCGAGAATTCCTTAATAACTACGGGACAAAGCTGACTTTTGTCCCGCATTGGTTAATCATGAATTGGCGAATTTCTTACATCAATGATGCATTCAACACCAGATGTATCAATATACTTGCTGCATAACCCAACAGAATTACAAAAGACCATTTTAAATGCGCACTAAATGTATAGATATTGCGTGCAGTACCCATCAACGCGACACCTGCTGCCGAACCAATAGACAATAAACTTCCACCAACACCAGCGGTCAAAGTGACCAGAAGCCACTGACCTAATGACATATGAGGCTCCATGGTTAAAACAGCAAACATGACAGGGATATTATCCACAATCGCGGATAAAATGCCGACCATGACATTGGCAAATGTTGGCCCCATACCTGTATACATATAATTTGAAACCAATGCCAGATAACCAAACTGCGCCAGACCGCCTACACAAAGAATTACACCATAGAAAAAAAGCAATGTATCCCATTCTGCCCGGGCAATACGTTTAAACATGTCAAATAATTCAACAAGGTTGTCGCCTTCACAAATCCCCAACGGGGAGTCATAATCACATAAACGATGCTCCACTCGTTTGATATAATATGAAAAGAATCCCAGATAACCCAGGCCCAGCATCATACCACTGGCAGGCGGCAGATGCAGAAAATTATGAAAAGAGACTGCGGTCACAATGGTTGCCAAAAATAACAAAATAATTCTTTTGGCACCAAATTTCATCGTGACTTCCTCATCAAGTGCATCCGGCTGCTCATTGCTGATTGCAAAATGCATAATTCCTGCAGGAACAAGCCAGTTAAATACTGATGGGATAAAAATATAAAAGAACTGAGTAAATTCAACCTGCCCTTTTTGCCAGACCATCAGCGTAGTAATGTCACCAAAGGGTGAAAAAGCTCCCCCTGCATTGGCAGCAACAACAATATTAATACAGGCCAACGCAATAAATTTTGTATTGTCTCTACCAATGGCCATGACAACTGCACCCATTAAAAGGGCGGTGGTTAAATTATCTGCTATTGGAGAAATAAAGAATGCCAACAAACCTGTTACCCAAAAAACAGCTCGCAATGAAAACCCCCGGGTAACTAGCCATGCCCGCAGAGACTGAAATACATTCCTCTCTTCCATTGAGTTGATATATGTCATTGCCACCAGTAAAAACAAAAACAGTTCGGCATACTCAACAAAATTATGCTTAATTGCATTATGGGCATGTTCCATATCCCCAATAGAAATATAGGCCAGTGCAACCAGTATCCAAATAATACCTGCTGCCAAAACGACCGGCTTACTTTTTCTCAAGTGGATTTTTTCCTCAAAAATAACAATTGTGTATGCCACAATAAAAAGTCCAAGGGAAATATAACCATAAATCGAATGGACAAATTCCATGTGAATAGATCCACTGCCTTCACTGGCGAGTGCGATGGCAGGAACCAACAGAACGAATAACGCGCTTAAAAATCTCAACATTATATACATCCTTTATTCATGTAAGGATAAGCAATATAAATTGGCTTATCCTAAAGTTTAAGATTGGAATTGTAGAAATTACAATTCATAAATTTTTGTTTTTTCGAAAGAATTTTTTTATACGTTTACCTTCAATTTTATTAATAAATGCCTGAATTAATTCAAAATAAATTTTACCAGCCATCATCATAATATTGTTATGATCTGCATTGGGTACCATTTGAAACTGTTTGGATCTTGCACCACAATGACTTTGAAGATTTTCAGCGTCTTCAATTGGAATAATCAAATCATGTTGTGCATGAATAATGAGCGTGTGTTTCATAAAAAATGAAATTTTTTGCAGATTATTAAATCCATGTTGTTCTTTAATTCCCATTTGTGCGGCAGGTATTCCCAATCGTGTCAATAATTTTACAGTGCTGGCAAAGCCGCTTTCAATAATTAAACCGCTGATATCATCACTAAAGTTTGATGCAATTTCCAGGGCCGGCGCACTACCCAGGGATCGGCCCATAATGATAATTTTTCCTGTATAGCTATTCTTTTTGAGCCAATCCATAACATATCGAAACACTGTATGCGCATCTTTTAGCATGGTTGAAGCTGAGGGACTCCCAGAACTTTTGCCATAACCGCGGTAATCTGTAATAATAAAATTAATGCCGAATTGATGATAGATCGGTGCCAACTCGTCATAATCACTAATAATTTCACCATTTCCATGAAAAAATAAAATATTGGGTGAATCAATTTCATTCATATGAAATCGGACATTTACGTTCGCATTGGGTTCAACTGGAACCAGACAATCTAAGGCTTCAAGTGAGGGTTGCCCCATGTCTGGACGTGGATGAAACAATAAGTGGGTCACCCCTGATTGATCCAATATTGATAGATCTTCTTGCATCTGCCTGTGTCCTATTGTTTTATTTAAGCCGCCAAAAAAATCATGATAATTCAGAGGCTTTTATTGATTTTTAGAATAACTTTGAAAGATTCTTTATTGACATACTGAAAGGAATACATATAAAAAAAGAGTTCATTATCATTAATAATGATTTCATTCAATGACAAATTAACAAATTTGAAAATTTTCTCGTTTCATGATAGACACGATACAAAATTTTTTGGAATTTTTTGTGATTTAAATCTTCATTTAGTAAAGAATGAACGAAAATAGAAATAAGGAAATAATAATGGCCACCATAAACGATGTCGTTTTGATTTATTTTGAGGACAATCCTGTTGCATTTGCGCGGATTGAGGATATTGTTGCTGACTATAAGCCTGATTGGTATCATGTCACTTTGCTCATGCTTCAATTACCATTACAGACCATGACCTGGATTTTACGGGATATCTATATAGAAGGTGAAACCTTTACAATGGGCGGCAAAAAAATGCGCCTTGAAAAAGTAATTGCCCCGCCCTCACAAACTGCTCAAAATGGGGATGATGACGAAGTTGTACAAGAACCAGTAGAGAGCAAGAAGGGAACTGATGCAAGGGATACCAAAAAGCGATCTGAGAAAAGTCAATCTCCCAAAAAGCAAACCAGTTCAAAGGTTGTTTCGTTACAAGATCGTATGAAACGTTAGGATTTGATTTTGTTATATGCCGCACTTTTAAAAAAGTTGCGTGAACCCATTCATCTGGACATTAGCCATCGCAATTTTTTAAGTCAAACATTTGGTATAGAATCCATTGATGAGATCCGAGATTTTTTATGTGCAGATTCCCAGGATAATATGACCTTTTTTGATTGGTTATTCTATCCGGATGAAACGTTTCAGGTGCAAATAGAGTCCATTTTATCTGGAAGTCATATATCAGCAGCCGAGCAAGATGATTTGATTGATCGGCTGGCGAAAAATAATATTCAAACAACCATTCAATTAGATGCAACGACATATCAATCAATTATTTTGGGACCAATGATCATTTCACCCTTTATCAGCCGGTTGGGTTTGAAACGACATATTCCCAAAGAGTTGATAGAAATACAGTATATAAATGAAATTCAAAAAAATCATGTATTGGTTTATTTACGAAATGAAACAATCGACTGGACAGATAATCGTAGATATTTCATAAACCGAATTATATTGGCTTTTTTGAGCAATCAAGATGAATTATTGAATGTTTTGTCCCAGATGCTAAATTTTTGCGGACAATATCAGCATAATTTTATGCATGAACTGACCAGAAGAAAACATCAGCTTTTGCAAAATTTAGAAAGATTCCAAAATTTTCAGACATTGCAGGAAAAACATAGTATGGAATTTCTGGTTTCTTCAGGCATACGTTCTATTCATGTGGATGTACGAGAAACCAAGGCAGAAATTGCAGTGATTGATAATGTTCTGTTGGCAGTTCATGAATAAGGAGTCGGACAAGCCAGACAGGTCTGACCTGTCTGGCTCTGGCACATAAATTCTGCAACAATTATTCAAGAATTTGATAAAAAAAAACAAGTTCTTTCTTCTTAGATTTTTTTAGATTGAGATCATTATACGTTTTTATCAAAAACATCCGAACATCATTATTTTCTCGATTTTCCTTTGAAAAATGAGATAACAAATCCATAGCCGCCACTTTCAAGCCATTTTCCTCCAGATGGTAAGCCTGAATGAACAGATTTTCATGTCCCAGTTGTGCGATACAATGCTTTGAATAGTCTATTCCTGCTTGTTTCTCATCAGAGATAAAAATGATCTGGTTTGTAGGTTCGGACGCGGCAATTGGTACATTATCTTTCAAAACAGTTACTTTGTATGTATACTGTCCTGGATTCAGGTCTCTTAAGGGATATCGAACAATATCTGAATTTTTGGGAGCTGGTATTGTATAAGTTTTATTATTAATATGGAGCTGGTATACAAAGTGATCACCCATATTTTCCCATACAATATCAGGATATTTATTTGAAATGACAATTTTACTGGCGGTTGAAAAATCAATATCTACCTGTTTGTGTGCCCGACGTTGAATACTAGAATAACGTTGAACACGTCGATACTTTCGACGAATACCCTGCAAAAAGCCCCCATTAACTGGCCCTTGTTTGATCTTTCCTGAAACAACGTGAACACCTGTGTTGACCAGTTGAACCTCTGAGTTTTCAAGAACATCTACCAGTTTAGAATTCACCTGGTCAATAAATCGGCAGGTGCTTCCCGGGCTGGTTTTTATGGAACTGCCTTTAAATAAAAACATGTTTCGATAAACTTTTTTTTGATTTTTGCCGCGATACGAGTGATATACATCACCTTCAGCCTGAATTAATAATCCGACAGGGCCATATGCCGCTGCATTGAAATGAATTCCCACAATACAAACAATAACAATTAAGAATAAATTAAATTTTCGCATAATAGCCCCCTTTCATCCAGGGTGCTGCCTGGATTATTGAAGTTGTTTTGTATCTTCCTTGGATACAGGATCTTCTATAGTGCCATAGATCGGTATCGTAATCTCTTTCTTTTTATCACTATTAGTGACCAGATGAATCCGGTCCCAATACCGACCTGAAGATGTTTTTTTATTGTCAACAGTCAGCGTAAATTGACTGTTCTGTTTTTCCAGCGAAAAAGTGATGTTTTGCCCATTATCAGCATATGTGCGAACGATATCAAATTTAAACTCAGGCTCAGGCACGATGGTATGCTTAACAGAAATTTTTTCGTTGGATTTGCCCTTTAAGGTGATTCGTTTTGGGTATCGTGCAAAAGCAGTTACCTTTGCCGACAACTGCAACGTAATCGTTTTATTATTTGGATCGTTGGTATAAACAGTTGCACTCTTTCGAACTGTTCTGCCAGCATATCCACTTGATCGAACATTGATTTTAATTGTTCCCTCGCCACCTGCGGGGATGCTCTTAGAATAAGAAGCGGCTGTACACCCTCAGCCAGTCTTAACACGGCTTATCTTTAGCGTATCCGTGCCGGAGTTCCTGATAACAAACTCATGGATAATATCATTACCTTCAATAACTGGTGCTGCCTCAAACTTTGGATTGGTTACGACAGCTACTGCACCCTGATTTTTGTTTTCAAGTTTTTCTTCGGCTGATGCACTAGTGATTAATGTCAGTGCGATGAAAAAAAACAATAAAATACGCACACTTTTCATCATAAAAAGACTCCTTTCTGATTGTGACAATTCAATATTTACCAGTTAACTTGAAAAACTTTAAAAGACCAATAAAATGTAACTTATTTATACAGTCTTTATATTTTGTATTATCAATAGTATGGTAAAAAAAGAATGTCAACAAAAAAATAATACTAAGAAATAAAAAAATACAAAAAGTATGAATTTTACAACTATTCTATTTTGTTTTAGATTCTATCTCTAATAGAATGTAGCCAGAATATTATCATGTCTTTGATGTAAAATCAATCATCACAAAGATAATGTTGTTGTAATCGGCATGTTTGTTCATTTGGATAAAATAAACATGGACAATCCTCTTGATTCTCATGCCCAAACGACATCCGCTGCTGCACGAATGAGTCTGTCATTGATTGCAAGGCCCAAATCATAATCAGGCGGCGTGCTTATCAAAATAACATCCACATGAGCGGAATCCAGATTTCGCATGCACGCAAACAAATTTTTAGCAACACAATCCAAACGATTGATTGATCCAAGATTTTCCAGTATCCCGCCCATATGAATTAGTTCCTGAAAACAGGCAATATCTTCTTCAACCAGCATTGCACCGACGCGTTGTTTGTTTTTCAAAAGTTTTTCCATATGAATATACATGGCGTGAATGGTATCCTTGGCAGACTGTCCACGAAATAATATCAATGGCGCGTTGGGAGAATAATGTTTGAATAATTGTCCAGGAGATATTTGCACCTTTCTGTCTTTTCTCAGATACGACTTGCGCATTTGTATATTGGGTACAATGGATTGTAATGTTTCAAATGATACCCCTCCCGGACGTAAGACACAGGGGGGAGATTCAGTTAAATTCAGCACGGTGGATTCAAGTCCGATATCTGTGGGACCGCTGTCAAGAATCATGGCGATCTTTCCATTCAGATCATTCCATACATGGGTTGCAAGCGTCGGGCTGGGTTTAGAAAAGCGGTTGGCACTTGGGGCTGCAATAGGACAATCGGATAATTTAATTAACATCAATGCAGTTTGATGATTGGGTATTCTCACCGCAACTGATGATCCGGCGGCAGTGACAGCGAGGGGAATTTTGGGATGTTTTTCTAAAATCAGTGTTAATGGACCAGGCCAAAAGCGATTGGCAAGTTCATAAGCCAGTTCCGGAACATTAATTGCCACAGTCTTTAATGCGTTGATGTTTTCAATATGTACAATAAGGGGATCTGTTGCGGGTCGTTCTTTGACATCAAAAATGGATTGAATCGCCTTTGTGTTGAAAACATCTGCGCCAAGTCCATATACAGTTTCTGTTGGAAAGGCAACAAGATGGCCTTTATTAATTAATTGTGAGGCCGAATTCAGGATTGATATTTCTGGAGATTGTTTGTTTATTGTTAAAATTTGCGTTTTGATACTTTGTTCCATATCTAAGGAATTCTGATTCCAAAAAAAGGTCAAAAAATTGTTGATGCTTTTCTTATTTTCTTAACCTGTTTTATTATTTATTTATCTCCCAAAATTTATGATTACTTACTCATGAAAATCATCATCATCGCTTTCTTGTGTCTTAAATATCCCCATGGTATTTAATAATTCTTCCGCTTCAGTACTATTTTTAATTGTTGCCTGATCCATATCTGCCAGTGCGGTATTAACACCTTGAATTCTGATATTCTGTTCATTTGACGATTCGGTTATTTTGGAAACCAGTCCCAATGCGTTTTTGCTCTTTTCACTCAGGTGTAAAAATTCTTTATTGACTCTTGTTGCAATATTGTTGTTTTCTTCGATATTACGAATTGTTTTTTCGATCATATCAGAAGTACTTTTTGCAGACTCAGCCGTTCTGAGTGCAAGACTTCTTACTTCTTCAGCAACAACAGCAAAACCCGAACCCGCCTCACCTGCTCGTGCGGCCTCAACAGCCGCATTCAAGGCAAGCAGATTGGTTTGGAAGGCTATGCCATCAATCGTTTTAATAATTTGCGCTGTTTTATCACTGGATTCTCTTAGTGCCTGTGTTGCGGATGATAGCTGATTTATTTCATCAGATGCCGTGGAAATACTTTTTTCAACTGTTTTAATTAAATCATTTGTCTGATTGGCTGTGTTGACATTTTTTTCAGTAATAACTGCAATCTCTTTCACTGATCCTGATATTTCCTCCATTGATGATGCCTGCTGCCTGGCATTCTCTCCCACACTGAACGCTACTTTTTGAGCATTGAATATGGCATCATTGAGGCTCTCAATAAAGGCGTTGAACAACTCTGCCAACTGACCGATCAGGTCTTTAGACATTACAGGAATTCTTCGAGACAAATCTCCTTCATCTTCTTTAAACAGTTTCAATAAATCAACAATACTGGCCAATGGATAACTCACAAAATATTTAACAGCCGCATAGTTGCCAACTACAAGCAAGATGGTTATCAATGCAATAATAATGATTGAATTAATCATTACTGATTTTTTTATTTCAAACAAATACAGTTGCGCCTGTTGGATATATTTGTTTAAGGACTCAATTGAAAATCTTAAATAAGTTGTGCCGCCATTTTCTCCAACTTTCCATGTGCGATGACATCGAATACAATCATATTTGACTTTTTGGGAATGATAAATCTCTATGGTCTTTTGTTTTTGAAGGAATATAATGCCTGATTCTGTTTTGATACGTTCCTTAATTGTTGGATCCATTTTTTTGTCCAGAAATTCGGTGGCGGTTGCATATGCCACAATGCCTTCTCTCGAATACAATGAAAATTCTAATAATCCTTCAATATGTTTCTGATCGGATAGAACCTGAGAAAATTTTTCCATTTCTCCTCTTTCCAGAGAGCCTGCAACAGATTTTTCAACAGAATGAAAAATATTCATGGCAAAATCTTTTTCTCTTTGCTCCAGAATTTTGATATTGGAATCTGAGAATTCAGAGATTTTTCTGCTAACATTATAATAATTATACATCTGGCCTGATGTAAGGATAATGACAAGGCCAATAAGCAACGAAAGGGTTAATTTTAAATGTATACTCATGAATTGTTTTCTCTCTTTCTATATATTGGAAAGTCTTTCTTTCCAGGAAAATCCTTGTTCGCACAACCAATACAGGGCGCACCAGCATTAATACAGGAGCTGACGCCCGAATTCCATTTATGAATAGTGCAGTCTGCATGGGTTTCTGGTCCAAGACATCCCAATTTAAAAAGACAGCCTTCATCTGAAAAAGTTTTAGCAAACTTCTGCCTTTCATAGTCTGCAAATCTAGGGCATTGATCATGAATAAGTTTGGCGTAAAAATATTTGGGCCTGTTTTGACTATCCAAAGGCGGCAAACCAAACTTGATAACATGGGCGATTGTACCAATAACCCAGTCAGGATGAACCGGGCAACCGGGCAAAATAATTGTAGGTTTTGCAACGCCATGTTTTTTCAGGTATTCTGGTACACTGACTGCGCCTGTTGCATTTCCTTCAGCAGCAGGAATGCCGCCATATGCTGCACATGTTCCCACAGCGATAATTGCATTTGCATTTTTTGCTGCACGTAACACCTGCTGTGTTATTGGCTCTTCGCCAATAACACAGCATTCAGGCATCTTTTCAGGAATGCTACCTTCAACAACCAGATAATACCCCTTATTATCAATTGATTTATTGAGAACATCCATAAATAAATGACCTGTGGCAAACGATAAGGTGCCATGAGACAAAAGAGAAATATATTGTGTTAACAATTCTGCCGGTCCAGGATCTTCAGCATTCAGCAACGACACCGAACATCCCGAACAACTCTGCCCCTGAAGCCAGATAACTGGCGCATCCTGTTTTACAAGCGCAGTCAGTGCATCTGCAATTTTGGGAACCGCAGCATTTGAAAGTCCAAGCAATGCGGTAAATTTTGCACTGAGAGTAATGAATTCTCTTCGTGTTAACATTGTATCTCCTTCATTCTATAGGAAATTTCTTTATTTAGTGAACTGCACAGGCAATACAGGGATCAAAAGAACGAACTATTCTGACAGCTTCAATTGGATTTTCTGGATCAGCAATGGGGGTGCTTTCGAGTGCCTTTTCCACAGGGCCCGGATTATTTTGATCATCACGCGGTGAACAATTCCATGTTGTCGGAACAACACATTGATAATGTTTAATTTTATAATTATCAATTTCCAGCCAATGCCCTAATGCACCGCGGGGTGCTTCTGTCAAACCAACACCTGTTCCTGTTTTAGGAATATCAAAATCCTTAAAAACAGGTTTACCTGGAATAAGCTGATCAATCCATGTTGAACAATGATCTGCAATCAATTTACATTCTATTGCGCGTGCAGCGTGCCTTCCAATCATAGAAACTAAATCTGATGGTTTTTTATTCAGATCAGCCAGTAAAGGATTAATGACTTTCTGGACAGCCGAATGATTTTTGTGATAGGCAATGATCATACGCGCAAGAGGACCGACTTCCATGGCTTGACCATTGTATCTGGGGGCTTTTATCCATGAATAGGCCCCCTCTTTTTTGGGATCGGGTGCTGTCTTTGACTGATTCGGATTCAGGCCGGATGCCGACTGATAATATGAATATCTTACATCTTCGGTAATTTTATCAATATCTAATGCTGTTAAGGAGTTGTCCTGCATGCAGCCTGAAGGAAACAGTGTCTCATTGTTGGATTCTGGAAATACACCATAAGATAAAAAGTTGCCATAGCCTTTCCCAAGATCAAAATATTGGGGAAAAGCCTTTGCGACTTCAATGATATCATTAATATAGGCAGTATCGATAAATTGTTGAATCTGAAACAGAAGAGATCTTAATGATGCAATCTGACTGGATGTTACGATTTCAGTGATACCGCCCGGAATTATCCCCGGCGAATGGGGAAGTTTTCCGCCAACCATCGCACCCATTTTATGTGCCATGCGCCTTATTTTTAGGGCTTCAAGATAATGCTTAATTGCGAGAAGATTTAATTCTGTGCTTTCAATGTATTTTGCATTATAAGTGGGTAAGAATGGCGCAGCGGGATACAATCTTTTGGAAGCTAATTGATTTTCAACCCATCCTTTTAAATTATTTAACTCCGGATCCTTTCCCTGATATTTTGTTATGGACGTAATATCAACGAAATCAGGTGCTGCAAGATGATAAAAATGGATAATATGCGATTGAATATAATTTGCTGCCTGTAATATATTTCGCATGATGCGTCCATTTTCAGGGGGGTGAATCTGGTAGGCCATATCCTGTGCCAGTACCGAAGCGATTCCATGTGATATAGGGCATACACCGCAAATCCTTTGCGTTATCTGCTGCGCATCCATTGGATCTCTGCCTTGTAATATAATCTCAAACCCACGAAACATCTCGCCTGAGCTATATGCTTTTTTCACACGATTGGATTCAATTTCTGTTCGGAATGCCAGATGGCCTTCTATTCTGGTGATTGGATCAATGTTGATTGTTTTCATTACGTTATCCTGTTTATTTTTTTATCAAATAAAATACAATAATTTTGATGTTTTTGTCAATATAAGTTGTTTTGCCATATTGGCGGGGTCGATTGATCGCAAAATATTTTTCGTTTTTTATCAAAGAAATAATAGGTTCAACTTTATTTGTGATGTCTACCATATAATGTCGATTGGCAACACAATGTCCGGTATCGTTGAATTCTTTTTTCATATTTTTATCCAGGAAAACTTATTAATGCTCGAGAAAAAGGCGTTTATGTTGCCTTTAAAAAGCCTTGAATAATCCGATTGACAGCGTCATCATAGGTTAACCCCAAACTCATGAGTTTCATGAGTTGATCATCGGCAATTTTGCCAATGGAAGCTTCATGGGTTAACTCAGCATCAGGATGTCTTGCTTTTAGCGAGGGAATCGTATCACTGGTTGCATTATCCATAATAATGGCATCACATTCTATATGCCCAAAGCACTTGTTGTAAGCTTCCATTGATGCAATAAAATCTTGCCTGGAATTTCCCTTAAGGACAGATCGTGCAACCAGATTGGCTGAACAATCCCGACCATTGAGTCGAATTTTATTATGGGATTCTGCGACCTGATTGCCATCAGTCAGCACATTTTCTTTAATTAACAGGCTTGCACCATTATCAAGGTTGGCTTCATTTACCCTTTTTGCAATATCCACGCCGCCAATTTGCTCCAGAATCAATTCTGCATGGGCATTTTCATTTAAAAAAACTTGCGTTGTCGGGCTCAGTGTGCGTTTGCCTTTTCCACTGCCAGAGGCATAATGTTTTTCAATATAAGTCATTCTGGCATTGGAATGAATGGTAAATTTATGAATCCCCTCATGACCTTCTTTTTGATCGCCGCCACAATGAATCCCACAGCCAGCAATAATTGTAACATCGGAATTTTCACCAACAATAAAGGAATTATATACAACATCATGCAAGCCGGCTTCAGATAATATTACCGGGATATGTACAGATTCATTTTTGGTATTGGGCGCAATGGTGATCACGATACCTGTATTTTCATCGTTTGTTTCAATATTGATATTTGCTGATACCTGACGTCCCAGGAGTTTTCCATTTTTTCGAATATTGTAAGCCCCTTTGGGTATTTTTTCCAAACCGGCAACAGCTTTTAATAATTCTTTATCTAAAGCATCTAACATCGTTTTCTCCTTCACAAAAATCTGATGATTCACACGTACTTGATTCTGTGAGAATTGGCATTGCGCCTTCAAGGTTTCCTTCATAAACAAATTGGCCATTTTTCAAAATAAGAATCACATCAGCAGCCTCTAAGAAATTTTTATTGTGACTGACAACAATGGTTGTTGTGTGATGCTCTTTTTGTTCCTTTTTGAGAAGGTCAATCATTGGGCCAATTGTCCATAAATCAATGCCAGTATCTGGTTCATCATAGATTGCCAGTTTTGGATTTCTTGCAATGGTTGTGGCAAGTTCAACTTTTTTTATTTCACCACCGGATAATTTACTATCCACTTGTTTATCAAGAAAATCCAGTGAACATATCCCAACACGTGCAACGATTTGCATCAGCGTTGATTCATCATCAGTTTGAGCGGCAATACCAAGCAACTGACGAAACGACAATCCTTTGAATCGGGCTGGATTTTGAAAACTATACGCAATTCCTGCATTGGCCCGATCAGTTATTGAAAGATTTGTAATGTCAACACCATCAAAAACAACTTGTCCGGCGGTTAAGGTGTTAATTCCCATTATTGTTTTGGCAAGTGTTGTTTTTCCACTACCATTGGGTCCTGTGATACAGTAGAATTTTCCCTGATCAAAGGTGTAATTAAATTTGTCCAAAATTATTTTTTTCTCGCTTCTTTCGGGATTTTCAACTGTAAAGGACAAATTGTTGATTTTGAGCATTGTTCCTCCTGATTCGTGCTTATTACTTTACGTATGCAATGACTATGCTATTTAGGAATTCTCGGAAAATAAGTTCCCCATTTAGTATATTGAATTCCCATTTTTGAACCTGGATTACGCTGAAGAAATGAATAAGATGAATTAAAAGTGTTTGCTTTCATCTTATTCATCTTCTTCAGCGTAATCCAGGTTCAAAATGAATAGAATTGACTCTTTCAGAAATGAGGAACTTATTATTTAAGTATTCCTTAGTTAATCCAATAGCATCAATTCAAAATTTACTTTATTGCTGCGAATGTCAGGTAAATCTGATTTAATTGTTACTGTTTTGTGGCTAAAGGGACATTGAATAACTTCCTTAGAACTTTCAGAAAAGCTGTCATCATCATACCATGTCACAATTAAACCATTATAAAGAGATCGTTTCGTGCAAAATGCAGTAAGATGTAATTGACCATTTTTTACTTTCGCAGCTTTTATAATCAAATTTCCATTTTTTGGAAATTTTGACTGCCTTTTGACAGGCTCCAACAATTTTTTATATATTTCATCTTTTGAAGGTAAAGAGATTTTGGCTTGAATGGACAAACAAATCCTTCGTTGGTCGAGATTTTCATCTTGCTGGAGAATCTCTGTTTTTTGGATGCTTGCGGCACTAATACTGCGAATTTTATCTTTTGTAATGATCCCATTATCAAGCTCATATTCGGATATTATCATGGTTTGAGACAGCGAAACCGCTTTTTGTTGCACAATTGCAAGTGCATCTTCTCTTGCCTTCTTAATAGAGTCATTATCTGAAAAATTATGACAATGATTGGTTTTAATGGTTTTAATTTTATCAGGCTTACTTTCTTTTTCTACTTTTCTTAATTCTGAAGCAATTGGTTTTGCATCATTTTTTGGCTCAGGCAAAGCACTGAATTTAGTTTCCGGTTGTATCTCATTTGGTTGCTCCAGTATTTCTGGCCAGCCATCAGGTGTTTTTTTGGTTTCCAGACAACCAGAACATGATATAACGCATACAAACACAACAGAAATGTATACAAAATTTATAAAATTTATTTTTTGGCGGGTTGTTACAATATATCTTGTTTTTGCTTTTACCCGCTTATTATTATTTTCTGTGAACATAATTCTTTCCTGGTATTTCTTAATGATTGAAAAGTTGTTTAAAAAAATTTGCATAGACATAAATTCATTGTATTATAAAGTCAAGACTATTTTTAGGGCGGGCGTATTTACAAGTTAGGGGAAAACTAAAAATAAATAAATGAATTCCTGTCTTTTTTAGAATCAGAATTTGCAGAATTAATAGAATTTTCAGAATTAAGAAATATTAGATTTGTGATATTAAATCTCTATGGAAATCTCTGATAATAAGTTCCTCATTTCAGAAAGAGTAAATGCTATTCTTTTTGAACCAGGATTACACTGAAGAAGATGAATATGATGAAATGAGACACTTTTAATTCATCTTCTTCAGCGTAATCCTGGTTCAAAAAAAAAGGAATGCAATTTATTAAATGAGGAACTTATTATCAGAGATTTCCTAAATTATCAATACATACGCCCTTTTAAGGCTCCATCAAACGCAACCTGCCCAATTGGAAAAAAAGGGAAGAAGAATTTATATAATATTGATCAATCTGTCAAAATGATATAAATATAAATTATTTTTTCATAACAATTCAAACAACAATGAATCTTGATTGGGCATTTGTTTTTGTTTTTTCAAGAGAATCTGGAGAAAATCTTTTACCGATCCAAATTTAGCATCAACGAACCTTGTCCAATTGGCATTTTTTCAAACATGAAGGAGACAACCCTGACCATGACCCCAATAATTGCAGCCTGTGATATAGGCAAATCGTCAATCAGCTTTGCAACCGCGATTGTTCAAAGCGATAAGACCCTCATCTGGGAAAATATTGTCTATCATGCCCACGATGGTAACCCTTTTGATTTATTTAGAAAATTATATATTGAAAATAATATTTACAAATGCCGGTCCCTTTGCGCGACTGGCATTTATGCAGATCAGCTTGGAGCTCCGGTTGTTGTTTTGCCTGAAGATATCTGCCAGGAGGCTGCCCTTGAAAATGATAAGCGTTTGCCAGAGCAATTGAATCTTATCCGAGTAGGCGCAAGAGGTTATAGTGTTTTATCCCGGGAGAAGACCGAGCAAAATTATCAATATCATTATCTGGAAAATGATAAATGTTCATCAGGTGCCGGCGAAAATATTCAAAAAATTGTGTCCCGATTTGGGATGGATATTTCCGATGCTGATCAACTGGCACAATCGGCATCAAAGTCAATTCCTATCACTGCCCGATGTGCAGTATTTTCCAAGAGTGAAATGACTCATTATGCCAATCAAGGTAAGCCATTACCCGATTTATTTCGGGGATTCTTTGAATCTGTGGCGAGAAATGCCAGCGCACTGCTGAAACGCAATCAAATTGAAGGTCCTTTGTATTTGATTGGAGGCTGTGCGCAGATACAATCATTGGTAAATGCCTTTGAAACAATCTGTAAGCAACATGTTCAATTGCCAGAGAACTACCTGGCTTTTGAGGCACTTGGCGCATGTGCAATGCTATCAAAACAACTTGATACGCCCCATGTGCCATTGCCAGAAGATCCTGATCAACTCATCCAGGAAAAAAAGAAAAGGTTTAAGGTCTTATCACCAGCAATACAATGGAAAGATCATACCACCCTGATGAACGCGCCTTCTATTACTGAAAATCCATATGATATTCCGGTTGTATTGGGATTGGATTTAGGCTCTACCGGTTCCAAAGCCGTGTTGACTTCAATCCAGACAGGCGAGCCTGTTCTTGATGTATATGATCGAACCAATGGTAATCCCATTGATGCCGCTTATCGTTTAATTCAGACCATATTATTGAAAGGGATTCCTGATGTTCGCGGTATTGGCCTGACAGGTTCCGGACGTGAAGCCGTTGGCACATTGGTTCGTGGTGTTTTTCCTGAAGCTGAATCTATCATCATTTTAAATGAAATTGTGGCGCATGCAACAGCATCAATCAGATGCGATGCAGACAAGGGACAAGATCTGACAATCATTGAAATTGGAGGGCAGGATGCCAAATATATCCGAGTCAGCGGCGGTCGAATAGTTGAAAGTGACATGAATAAGGCATGCAGTGCAGGAACTGGATCGTTTCTGGAAGAACAGGCCGCTTTTTACAATGTAACTGAAATTGAAACATTTATAGAAATGGCGCAGGCAGCAAAAAATCCGCCTGATCTGGGTCAAATGTGTACAGTTTTTGTTGCAGATGCGGGCGCACAGGCTTTAAAGGATGGTTTTACCCTTGAAGATATTTTTGCAGGATTTCAGTATTCGGTTATTCATAATTACTTGAATCGCGTTATGGGGCAACGAACCTTATCCAAAACAATTTTTTTTCAGGGAAAACCGGCTTCAAACCCATCTTTGGCCTGGACACTGGCGGCAATAACTGGCCGATCAATCGTCGTGCCGCCCAAACCAGGTGAAATGGGCGCATGGGGAATTGGATTGTGTGTGATGCAAGAAATTGATTCTCTGGAATCAAAAGAGATGCTGGACATTCAAAACATTCTTACAGCAGAAATAATCTCCAGAGAAGAATTTCAGTGCAAGGATCCCACATGCAAAACCTTGTGTCCGATTGAGCGGACGCGAATCAAAATTGGCGATGATGTGCGTGTTGCGCTCACTGGCGGTGCCTGTCCGAAATATGAAGTCATCTCTGGTACACGCCCCAAATTACCATCAGATTTGATCAATCCATTTCAAATGCGACAATCCCTTTTAGATGCTTATGAAAACACGATATCCGATCGCCCAACAATTGCAATTCCTTTGGTTGGCCCCCTTGCACTATATTTACCCTGGGCAGCCACATTGATTTCCCAACTGGATTTTTCGGTCAAAGTATTACGATCCGATTCACGTTCACTGGCAAAAGGCGAACAGTTATGTAACAGCTTTGATGCCTGCGGCCCGACAAAAATTGCCCATGCTGTGTGTCAAACAGATTGTGATATGATGTTTTTTCCGAAAATTTCAGACTATGATCCATCAAAAGGGCTCGGCGGAAAACCCTGCGTGACAGAGCATGCCCTGCCTGATATTATTGCGCGATCCCTTGAAGCAAAAGGCAGTGCAGTCAAAGTGATACGTCCCAATCTCTCATTTTCAAATGGGTTGACTCATTGGACATTGGTCTGGGAATTGCTGAAATATTCTAAATTGTTGAATGTATCGGCCATTCAATTGGGCAATGTAATTGAGAATGCTGCAATCGCACAAAATCGCTATGAACAGGCATTGTTCGATATTGGTAATCAGGCAATTACTGCGGCCAGAGATCATAAAATACCAATGGTTTTGGTTTGTGGATCATTGCATGTCATTCATGATCGGGCCATTAATGCAGATATCCCAAATCTGATTCGCCAAAATGGCGCAATGGCGATTCCATCAGATTGCATTGACATTGATCCATCAGTGCCACGCCTTGAAAAAATTTATTGGGCGGATTCCAATCGCTTTATGCGTGCAGCACTCACTGCAAAAAATATGAGAGATATGTTTCCCTTGATGATTGCATCATTTGGATGTGGTCCAACCTCATTTACAGAGCAATTTTTACAGGAAACCATGAAAGGTTATCCGCATACCCTTCTTGAAAGTGATGGCCATGGAGGGACTGCCGGATTTGTTACTCGCATTCAAGCATTTATGCAATCTGTGTATCAATATCTCCAAAAAAGCTATTCTATAGATACCAATAAAGCCATTACTTACATGGATCATGGAAAACATGCAGGCAAGTATCTGGATAAAAATGTCAAATATGTTTTTATGTCAAGCCTGGACTATTTTGGAGATATATTTGCCGCTGTATATCGCGCCAATGGCTATGATGCCACTGCTGCGAGCAAATTTTCCCATGATATTTTATTGTCGGGCAAAAAAGATTGTTCTGGAAAGGAATGCCTTTCATATCAACTGATTTGGAGTGCGTTTAAGGATTATTTGGATAAAAATCCATCATCGACAAAAGAAACACGACTCATGCAAATTACCGGAGAAATGTGTCGAGCTGCCGGTTTCGGCATAAAAGATCGCATTAATTTAGATCGTATGGACGCGGATAGCAATATCAAAGTATCTACATTGAAAATTGCCGGTGGTGCGAAAATGGCAGCACAAATCTGGACAGGTGTTGTTGCGTTGGATATTGTGCGTCAATTATATTTATATTATTTGACCGAAGAAATACATACCGGACAATCCAAAAAATTGTATCAATATTTTTCCCAACAGATTCTTCAAACGATGGAACAACCTGCTCTTGATGGATTTCTTTATCCGGTTCAAATGGGCTGGCAATGGGTATTAATCAAGGAAATATTGAGTCGGGCTTCTGATGCATTCTTGTCAATCCGAAAGAATGATTCACAAAGTAAATACCGAACGTTGTTCGTGACAGGTGATATCCTCACAAAAGGCAATGATTTCGCCAATGGTGGAATATATGAAATGTTTAGCGATCATCATGTTCATATTTTACAGGAGCCGGTATGTGACTTTCTGGAATATTTGGGAATATATCATCCTGCTTTGATATTTGGCCGAAACAGCAGTCAGGCCACACAACTGATTTATCGGGCAAACATGATTCGTATTCGCAAAGAACTTTATCGCGCAATGTGCCAGAAACACCCTTGGCTTCCTCAACCCAACATTGATGCAGCCATTGCGCAGGGTCAAAAAGTACTGGATCCCAGAGTGAATGGCGGCTCGCCGATTGCTGTAGGAAATGCTTTATATCAGTGGGAATTGGGTAATATTGATGGTGTGCTTGTCACCAGTTGTTGGGGATGCGATAATGGTTTGATTGAAGAAAGTCTGTTACGTTATCGAAAAGATATTCCATTTTACTTTTATTATGATGATGCAACCCCCATTGATGAACGACGTATTCACAGTTTTGCCTTTCGATTGCATCGTAACTTACCCAATTAAATGAGATGTTAAGGAATGCTCTGAAAATAAGTTCCCCATTTCTAAAAAGTTAATGCTATTGTTTCTGAACCAGGATTACGCTGAAGAAGATGAATAAGATGAATTTAAAAGTGTCTTAATTCATCTTCTTCATCTTCTTCAGCGTAATCCTGGTTCAAAAAAAGAAATACACATTTTGCAAAGGGGGAACTAATTTTCCGAGTATTCCTAAGGAGAAATCTAAATGCCTTTTGAATGGTTTATCGGCTATCGTTATCTACGCGCCAAAAACAGACAATCATTTATTGCCTTAATCACTTTTCTATCCATTGCTGGCGTAACAGTTGGTGTCATGACCCTGATGACAGTTATTGCTGTCATGACAGGCACAGAACATCTGCTTCAAAAAAAGATACTATCCATCCAACCTCATGTATTGCTCATGCATCATTCTCGTGAAATGTCAAATTATCAGGAAATACGCAATCAGGTGCGTGAAATGGATGGCGTTGAATCAGCAACCCCATTTATTTATCATCAAATCATGCTTCGTTCTGCGAAAGGAATTCGCGGCGCAATGATCAATGCCATTGCCAGCCCCGATCAATTACCCAACGACGCCTTTCGTAAAAATATGATTCAGAAATTATTTGATCCCACACAGATACACAACAAACAGCCCGGGGTTGTTTTAGGTAAAGAACTGGCCATTCAATTGAATGTATCCAAAGGAGATTCAGTATACATGATCATTCCAAAGAATGGGCAATATCAATCAAAAATTGTGCCGCAAATTCAACAAGTTAAAGTATTGGATGTGTTTACCTCCGGTTTGTTTGAATATGACAAAACCTTTGTATTCATCGATCTGGAGCAGGCACAGTCTATTCTTGATATGAAAAATCGTGTGTCTGGTATTGAAATTAAACTGCATAAAATATTTGAGGCAGAAAACTTTGCCAAAAATGTGGTTCAAGAATTGGGATATAGTTTTTGGGCGAGAGACTGGATGCGAATGAATAAAAATTTGTTTTCATCACTAAAACTTCAGAAAGCGGTGATGTATATTATTTTCAGCCTGATTGTTCTGGTAGCGGGATTTAGCATTACAAGTTCATTAATTATGATGGTTATTGAAAAATCCAAAGATATATCAATTTTGAAAGCAATGGGAGCGCGAAAAAAAAACATTCGTAATATATTTGTTTTTAATGGATTTATCGTTGGAATAATTGGTACGTCATTGGGCATTTTATGTGGTCTTTTTTTATGTTTTGTGTTAAAGCATTATCAATTTGTTGAATTACCCCAGGATATTTATTTCTTCTCAACCCTTCCAATTCGATTGGATTGGAAAGATTTGAGCATCATTTCATGTGGTACAATATTTATTTGTGTATTATCGGCAGTTTATCCTGCACATCGGGCAGCATCACAACACCCGGTTGATGGCATTCGATTGGCGGAATGATTATCCCATTAATCAAGGAGACTTGTATGAAAAATGAAATTATCACCGAACAAACTTTACTGAAGGGTCTTCAAGAGCTTGTTGAGTCAAGGAAAGAAACAGACAGGTATATAAAAAATATTTCCAGACAAATAGCTGAAAGCAATGAGCGTTGCGATAGACAAATAGCTGAAAGCAATCATTTTTTTAAAAATGAAATGGCTAAAAGCAATCAGCGTTTTAAAAATGAAATGGCTAAAAGCAATCATTTTTTTAAAAATGAAATGGCTAAAAGCAAAAAATGGTTAGATAAAGAAATTGCTGAAAGCAATCAACGTTTAGATAAAAAAATTGCTGAAAGCGATGAACGTATGGAAAAACAAAACGCTAAAACCAATGCCAGCATTGAGAAAGTGAATAAACTTCTTGGTGGAATAGGCAACAATCAGGGACTTGCTGCGGAAGAAGAATTTTTTAACAGTTTAGCTAAAAGCATGCGTTTGGGTAATATTGAGTTTCATTCCATTGAGCGAAATACGCTCAAACGTGCAAATGGTATTCAAGATGAATTTGACATTATTATGACCAATTCTGAACTGATCATGGTTGCCGAGGTTAAATTTAAATACCACCCCAAAGATGTGAAAAAGGTTTTGAACAAGGTTTCAAATTTTAAAAAGCTGTATCCACAGTATCAAGAATATAAAATTTATGGAGCAGTTGCTGGAAAAATTCTGCCACAGGAAACCATAGAAAAGGCGAAAATGTATAATTTGTTTGTCATTACTCAGGAAGGCAATAATCTCAGATTATTGAATGCACCTATTTGAGATCAGACATTGTTGGATATCATCAGTGATGTTTCGGATATATTTAAGCACGTTGGATTGATTTAACAGGCAATGCGTATTTGTTAAATCATGGCATAATGATTGCAAAAACTGTTATGTTTGGGAATAAATTGTTTTTTTATGATTTTTCCTTGACAAGTCCGCATATTATCTATATTCATTGGAATAATAAATTTCATTCATTATTTGATTTGTTTTTAACAAAATGAATCCAATAACAAAAAGGAGGAAGATTCGTATGAGTAAAAAGTTTAGGATTTTATGCGGCATTACCTTGGCATCTGCTCTGGCAATCATTGCAGGCGCGTCCAGTGCTTTTGGTTTCGGGTTCACATATGGCGATATTGAGGGGAATCTGGATACAACATTTTCGCTTGGTGCAAGTTTTCGTGTGGAAGATCGGGACTATAATTTGATTGGGAAAGCCAATCAGCCTGAATTTGTAAATTCACCATATACCTATACTGAAAAAGACGAAGCGTATAAATTGAAGTTTGGATCTGGTGAGGTACCAGATGGGCTGTGGTCTATGAATGGTGATGATGGTGATTTAAACTTTGATACCGGCGTAATTTCAGAGCTGGTAAAAGTAACATCGGATTTAAGCTTGAAGTACATGGACTACGGTCTTTTTGTGAGAGGTATGTTTTTTTATGATTTATATTTGATGTCTGAAAGTGATGATATGCGTGTTGATATTATGGATAATGAGGATGCCAAAGATACCATCGGAAGAGGTCTGGATTTATTGGATGCATTTGTATACTATAACACTTACATTGGCGACACACCTTTTTCAATTCGTGCCGGTCGTCAGGTAATTAACTGGGGTGAAAGCAGCTATATCCCTCATGGTATTTCCGAATCTAACCCAATTGATGTTGGTAAATTGAGATCACCAGGTGCAGAATTGAAAGAAGCTTACATTCCAGTGGGCTCTATTTGGACATCTATTGGATTTTCAGAAACTGTCAACTTTGAAGCGTTTTATCAATACGAATTCGAACGAATGATTCCAGATGCCCCCGGGTCTTACTTTAGCACGAATGATTTTATTGGTGATGGGGGAAATTGGATTCAGTCTGGATTTCAACATCCAGATTTAAAACCAGATTTTGATAGTGAGTATCATAAGAATAATGGCCTTTATTCGACAGCCCCAAGAGATAAAGTAACAAATGCAGTAAGCATTGTTGATGCTGCTTCAATTGATAAATTTCCATATCAATTCAATCATGTTTGTGAACGTATAGAGGATCAAGATGCTTCGAATAATGGACAGTTTGGTATAAAATTGTCTTGGTTTGCTGAACAATTAAACTATACAGAGTTTGGTTTTTATTTTTTGAATTACCACAGCCGTAGACCTTTAATTTCAGGATTTGTTCACGATGG
>Ga0272440_1000340_pt1 | contig 39643 bp, 30 predicted proteins | sample SSMMMBAug17_FD_192440 | JGI IMG/M metagenome (GOLD analysis project Ga0272440, IMG submission 192440) | Marine sediment archaeal communities from Little Sippewissett salt marsh, Falmouth, MA, United States - SSM-MMB-Aug17 | ecosystem: Environmental > Aquatic > Marine > Wetlands > Sediment ...
CTTATTTATGTATAATTTTAAACTGTTAGATATCAAACTTCGTGCGTTAAACAAGTGCAAAAGTGTTAACACAAAAACCTTTGGCAAATCACTATCGATTCTTTTGCAAATCTTCAGTTATTTTTTTTATCATTTCCGATAAATCATCAATTTTTGTGTCACATACATCATAAATGACTTCCGCATCAACATCAAAATAGTGATGGCAAATGATATCTCGCATACCTTTTGCTTTTTTCCAATCGATTTGTGGATAATCAACAATATTCCTAATCTTTTGTCGCACGCATCAACAAATAAATTGCCATAAGCGTTATCAACACATTAGGCATCCAAATACATAATACAGGCGGTAATCCGCTGGTTTCAGCCAGGCCTAAAGAGATGCTCAGCAAAACATAATAAATCAAAAAGAAAATTAATCCCAGTATGACACCAAAGGATCGTTTTCTTGTTTGCGTTGCAATTCCCAATGGCATCGCCAATAATGTTAGCACAATACAGGCAAAGGGGATGGCAAATTTTTTATGGTAGGTAATCAAACGAAGCACATATTCTGCATCTTTATGTTCCAGGCTCTTTTTTAATTCAGAAAGGGTCATTTCCTTGAATGATTTTTTTGTATCTTTTTGAGCATTTTTTACCAGTTGATCAATATCCAGGCTGAAAAAATACTGATCAAAATGCACACTGTACACCGATGCCTGATCCTGATCGACCTGATTAATTGTGCCATTGTTCAACTGAAGTTGAAATCGTCCAGCTTTAGTATCTGAGATGATTTTTCCGCTTTCAGCAAAAATGGCACGAACCCTTCGTTCATCCTGATGATCCTGAACAAATAGATGTTTTAATACGCCTGTTTTTGGATTAATCTTATTGACATACAGCATGACCCCTTTAAAGCGATCATTGAATGTACGTTCTTTTAAGCCCACATTCAAATTGGATTGAACCACTTGAATCAGTAATTGCTTTGTTGCCAATCGAGATGCTGGTTCGCCATAAATTGACATAAACAAGGTCATAAGGCAGCCAATAATTGAAAAAAAAAGGATGGGAGGTAGTAATCTAAAAATATGAATGCCGCCAGATTTAATGGCAAGAATTTCGTTATCGCTTGACAGTCGAAGGAGCGCCAATAAGACGCCCATCATGACCGACATTGGAAGTACAAAAATTAAAAATGCTGGGATGGTATGAATGACAATTTTTATGACCGAAAAGAAATTCATTTGATAATTGACAATCAGTTTGGTCACTTCAAGCATGCGTGATATTAAAAAGATACAGCAAAAAACCATTAAATTGACAAAAAATGGCGGGACAATTTCTCTAAGTAGATAAGTATACAGAATGGGTGGCCTGAATCTTATCATATTATTTTTTATTCTCCTTTTGCTCCTCTAATGGCGTTCGAATCCATTGTACTGCACAAAGCGAAATCAAGCTCATTGTAGAACCAAAGATAAAAGGAATACGATAGTCAATCATCCAAAGCATTCCGCCTATGGTTGGAATAAAAACCGCTGCGATATGATTGATTGTAAACCCCACCGCCATTCCGGGCGCAATATCTTGAGGGTCGGCAATTTTTTGATAAAATGTCCGAATGGCAATGGCGAAATTGAAGAATATATGATCCAAAACATAGAGAATTGCAATAATCCATGGGCTTTTTACAGTCGCATAAGCAATAAAAATAAACAATAAACTGAAATACTCCAATGATAAAACCTTACGTTCACCAAAGCGAATTATTGCTTTCCCAATTAAAGGACTGATAAAATAATTGATAATATTGTTTGCGACAAACAGAATAGAGATTAATTGAACACTGTATTCAAAATTTCGAACCATCAAAAAAACAGCAAAGGCGACAAAAATTTGACGACGTGCGCCTGCCATCAATGTAAGAAAATAAAACAATAAATAACGTTTTCGAAATATCATGCGTTTATGCTGCGGCACAAGGGAATTATCAGAAGGATCCTGAAAAAATGCCCATATACCCGCCAGGATTACGAATGCGCCGAGGCCAAAATACATTTCGTAGTAATCAAGATATGGCGCAATGATAAAAATAATTATTCCTGCTGCGATATTTGATGCGGCTGCGAGGCTTCTGAGTTTTCCCAGAACCCAGGGAGAGGTTTTCTTATCAAAGTATTGTAATGTTAAGGATTGATTGGTGGTTTCAAAATAATGAAAACCAAAGCTCATGAGCAAGGTCGTAAAGATAAGCCCCATCCATGAAGGAAAAAAACCGGTCACACTTACGCCAAATCCTAAACAAATTACTGATATTGCTGAGAGTCGGTGTTCCTTGATGATCAACAATAAATAGATTGCCAGCAGCGCCAGAAATCCTGGAATTTCACGAACCGATTGAAGAATTCCGATATGAACGCCTTCCAGATGGCATACATGAACTGCAAAATTGTCAAACAGTGTTCGCCAGGCCTGAAGTCCTATTGTTGATGCAATGGTAAGTATCATTAAATAGCGATACATGGGATAATGTGCGTGCATTCTCACATTTTTTTCTCTTGTACCGCCATAAAACATTTTTAGTAAGTAAGCGATCATGAGTTTTTGGGTATGTAGTCGTTCAAACGCATAGGGTAAAAGTTTTATCCTCCTTGCAAAGTTCGTCCGCCTGGAGTTGAAACTCCAGGTTATTTTTGCGTAATCCCTTATGGGACTAAGAAAACACTTTCACTTATTACTCATCATCATTGCGGCCCCGATATGGAAAGATAACGAGCTTTCTATAATAGCCAGATCCAATACTTTGTGTTTTTAGCGTGCTATCATCTTTCAAGGCTAAATGGATAATGCGTCTGTCATGCGCATTCATGGGGCTCACTGTTTCAGATCGTTGTGTTTTTTTGACTTTGTCAGCCAAACGAAGTGCTAATTTCGTGAGATTCTCTTCTCTAATACGAAGATAACCTTCAATATCAATGCGGATACGCACTTTTTGCTTGAAACGTGTTTTATTGACAATTTTATCAATAAGAAACTGCATGGCATCAAGGGATTGACCATGCTTTCCAATAAGTACCGCAGTATTACCACCTTGAATATGAAAATAGATCTGACCACGACGCGCTGATAATGTTACTTTTGCATCTTCAGTGATGGCATCAACAATTCTTTTTAGCACGCTGTATCCTTTTTGGACATATTCATCTGATAATAGAGGATCATCGGTATCACCTTCGTCCTCATCAACACTTACAGCTTTATCTCCATCAACTCTGACACCATCATCTTCATCTATTTCTACAGGTTTCGGTTTTTCTTCTAATTCTGTATGCTCAGGTTCTTCTATTTCCTGTGAGGGTTTTGGAGCTTCATCCATTTCCTTTTTTTCTTCATCTTTTTCCTCATCAATTGTGCGATCTTCGGCTTGTTTTACTTTTGTTTTTGGATATGAATCCAGGGAATGAACTCGGATTTTGGCTTTTTTGGATCCAACCAAACCAAATATTCCTGTAGAACCATAAGAAACTACATCATATTTCAGCTTATCTTTTGATATGCCTAATTCTCTACTTGCCTGTCTTACTGCATCATCAGCATTTTTACCGACAAATTCAATGTATTTCATTCAACTAACCTCCATTTATTCATTTTTCTTGTTAATGTAGTATTGCTGCAAAATAGATGCCACATTATTGACCAGCCAATACAGGACTAAGCCTGCAGGAAAATTGATAAAAATAAATGTAAAAAATATGGGAAGAAACATCATCATTTTGGCCTGACTCGGATCTCCAGGAGGCGGCGACATTTTTTGCTGAAGAAACATCGTTCCCCCCATAATTATTGTCAGTACTGGTATTCCATAAGGTTCCTGCATTAATGGAATGTATCCTTCGAATTGAAATAAACGATCCGGGGCTGATAAATCATTAATCCATAAAAAGAATGGTGCGTGTCGAAGTTCAATCGCCTGGTACAGCATGCGGTAAAGCGCAATAAAAACTGGAATTTGAAGCAGCATGGGTATGCATCCACCCAATGGATTTACTTTATACGTGCGATATAGATTCATCAATTCCTGGTTCATTTTTTGGCGATCATCTTTATATCTTTCCTGTAATTCTTTCATTTTAGGTTGAAGTTTACGCATTTGATTCATAGATTCATAGCTTTTGTTACCCAAAGGCCAAAAAAGAATTTTTATCAATATTGTCAATAAAATAATTGCAATACCATAATTGGGAATAAATTGATAAATAAGATTCATCAGATATAAACAGGGCCTTGCAATAATATCAAACCACCCAAAATTAATAATTTCTTGTAAATTATTATCAAAACCATTAAGCAATTCAAGGCTTTTCGGGCCGAAGAAAAGGCTAAAACTATACAAAGTATGCTTTTGTGGTGCAATATTGATATGGGGCAATTGTAGATCAATCTGAATGTGTTTATCATCAGTCCACATAACTGCTTGACTTTCCTCATGAGTATCAAGCGGTAAAACAGCGTTGGCAAAGTAACGATCTTCAATTGCAGCCCATGAAACCTTTCCAGAAAAGATACCACTTTCTTCGATATCGTCCAGGCCAATTTCTTCCAGCCTGTTATCTAAATAGATGGCAGGCCCTTCAAAAATATATCCACCCGCATTTTCGGGTATTAAACCGCGCAGCGAAATTTGGAGTTGGTCCCCAATAGGTAAGTCAGTGGGATTGACAATCGCAACAGTAAGGCCAATCATATAAGATGTAGGGTCAAAAAAATAGGTTTTGACAACCTGAAAGCCTTGCGGAAGCTTATAAGAAAATTTTATATCTGTGGGGTTTGTTACCTGTATAAAGTCTTTGGATGTTTGTAAATCGTAAACAGCTTTATCCAGATCGGGAATGATATTGTTTTTAAAAGAAACAAGAGCTGTTCCCGACTTTTCAAGGTCCACAACATTCATAAAGGTTGAACCTTCAGACAGGCTTGTTTTATAATTCCGCAAGGTTATTGTGTTTATTGCTGCACCACGTTCAGACATTTTGACTTCAAATAGAGGCGTCTGTATAATGATTTGTTTTGCAGGTTTTTCTGGATTCACTGGAGCATTTTGGATTTCAGTTGTTATTTGTGCAGGCTTTGTCTCGGATAAAGGTATATTTGCCTGCTGATCCAATTGTTTTGGTGCATCAGGTCGTTTTGATGCTTCTTGTTGTTTCAACGCGTCCGGTTGTTCGGGCGGCTTTTCTATGAAATAATTTTGCCAAACTAAAAGCACGAGAAATGACAGTGCGATTGCAAGGAGAAACCTGATCTGTTCCATTCATCATTCTCCGGGGATTTATAAATCCCTTCTTTGTATTATGATCATCCAACTTTCGGACTGACACAAACACGCACAGACGAACACTTCGTGTGGATGGACAAACCAAAGTTGGACGATAATATATTTAAATTGTTAAATTGGGTCATACCCGCCCGGATGAAAAGGATGACATTTGAGAAGTCGTCGGATACTCAAATACATTCCTTTACCCGGGCCGTATTTTGAAATGGCTTCACAGGCATACGCTGAGCAAGTGGGATAAAATCGACACGTTGGTGGAAATAATGGGGATATTGCAATTTGATAAAAGCGAATCCACTTGATTATAATCCATTTAAAAAACATTAGACATCAAAAGCCTTCTGATAGATGTTTAAATAGTTCCAATAACGTATCAACGCATTGTTGATTGGATCGGTATCGAACTTGTCTTTTTGCGATAACATTAATATCGTAAAATTGTGTCAATATATGCCTGTTCTTGCGAAACGTTTCTCTTACCAAACGTTTGATTCGATTTCGTACAACAGCATTTCCTGTTTTTTTGGTGATGGTAATCCCCAGCCTTGAAGCATTAAACGTTGAATTTTGAGCATAATTAATGATAAACAAGTGGTTTTGAATACGCATGCCACTGTTTTTAAGGGACTCAAATTCATAACGTTTGCGCAACCGATAGTTTTTTGGAAATATAAACACCAATCAGGCACTCAATCGTTTTCTTCCACGTGCCCGACGTCTATTGATAATTCTTCGCCCTGCTTTGGTTGACATTCGTTTGCGAAATCCATGCGTTCTCGCACGTTTAATCCGACTTGGTTGAAATGTTTGTTTCATTTTTTCTCCATTTTATCTAATTGGTTTCCTAATTTTTAATTAAGTTGAATATAAAGTGTTGTGATACAAATCACAGTTCAGTTTTTTTGTCAAGTAAGAACTGGCTTCAATAAAATTTTTGTATAATTTTGTAAAAACATGTTTGACATTCTCCAGATAATATCATATAAAATAAAATTTTTTAATTAATTCAAAAAAAGTAGTGAACTACTTAAAAATAGAAAATTATTAAAAAATGCATGGATAGGAGTCGTTGCGGGGCAGGAATTGACATTAGCCCCGAACTCAATAACCTGTGCGTAAAGAGAGGATAATTATGGCAGAAGGAATAATTGAAATTAGTGATAATGAATTTGAAGAAAAAGTTTTGAAATCCGATAAACCGGTTGTCGTGGATTTCTGGGCACCTTGGTGTGGGCCATGCAAATCCATAGGACCGGTCTTGGAAGAACTTGCTAAAGAAATGGGTGATCAAGTTGTATTTGCTAAATGCAACGTTGATGAAAACCAGATTACACCATCAAAATTTGGTATTCAGGCCATACCAACGTTGATATTCTTTAAAAATGGTGAAGATGTTGACCGGATTACTGGAATGGTTCCAAAATCAAAAATTGAAGAATCCATTAACAGTATTAAATAAGGCAGGACGATATGCACAGATTGCTTAAGAATAATATGGTTGGAAAATTGATTTTGATATCCATATTATTATGCATAACAATAAGCTGTGCAAGTGGACCGCCAAAAAGAGAAAAAAAAGCCAATGAACTGCTTAAGGAAGGGGAACAGGCATTCCAGGCAGGTAAATATCAGAAGGCTATAGACTCTTTTGAAAATTTAATTGATTGGTACCCATTTAGTGTGCATGCATCCAAAGCGGAATTGCAAATCGGTGATGCACACTACAATTTGGGGCAATATCATGATGCGATATTTGCATATGAAGGCTTTGAGCGCTTGCATCCAACGCATGAAAAAGCGCCTTATGTTCTGAACCAAATAGGCACATGTTTTCTTAATCAATTGGATACTATAGATCGAGATCAAACATCAGCCATACAGGCTGCAAGATATTTCGACCGGATTCGTCATGAATATCCACAAAGTCAATATGCCATTGAGGCTAAAAACAAGATGATGACTTGTTACAAAAGCCTGGCAGAAAATGAATTTTATGTGGGTTTAATCTATTATAAGGCAGAACGTTATAGGGCTGCGCTTAACCGGTTTCAGGTAGTGATTTCACGTTATCCTGATGTTGGTATACATAATAAATCGATTCAATACATTGCAAAATGCCGGATGGCAATGGCCAAACGAGGTCAAAGCACTAAAAGGAGATAAGTACGCATGTCAAAGATATGTGAAGTATGTGGAAAGAAACCAATGGTTGGTAACAATGTCAGCCATGCACATAATGTGAACAAACGTAGGTTCAATCCAAACCTTCAACGTGTTCGTGCCCGACATCAGGGACAGGTGAAAAAAATAATGGCCTGTACACGTTGTATTCGTTCTGGAAAAATTGAAAAAGTTCCGCGAGGTGTATAAAAAAATAGTTTTTTTGTTGACAAATTACCATGAAAAGGCTATATTGTAAAAATTACATGATGATGGGTCGTTAACTCAGTCGGTAGAGTATCTGCCTTTTAAGCAGAGAGTCGCGTGTTCGAGCCACGCACGACCCATATATTTTAGTCCCCATCGTCTAGCCTGGTCCAGGACACCGGCCTTTCACGCCGGCAACAGGGGTTCAAATCCCCTTGGGGACGTAAAACAAAAACCCTCTCGGAAATTTAATTTCCAGAGGGTTTTTTTATTGGTACACTGGCTGCAATCAACTATGAAAGTTTCCATAGACTCAAAAATTCAGAAGTTATTCAATCGACCTTTGGAGAATATCTCGGAGAAATATCACATTCGGCATTGTGTCCATGAAATTGAGCGGCATATTAAAGAAAATAGAGACTGTCTGCTTGTAGTGCACCCCGCATCACTGAAAACCCAAATCCTATTTGCAATTGCAAATATTCATATATCTCCTCAACAAACACGAATTGTATTTCCTGAAAAGCGCTCCTTTTTGCATGCCTCATATTCATCGCAACATATTCGGATTCAATCATTTGATACATATCTTAATGATACTGATAAGAAATGCGCTGCGCTTTTGATAGATGAAGGCGAACGTATTGATGACCCCATTGTGGGCGTTCGTCTTGAAAGCCTTTTGATTGAGTCAGATCCTGATCGACCGCTTGTGTTGGCAATGAATACACGTCCGAATTTTGATGATGTGGCCAAATGGTTATCAAGTATTCGAAAACGCAAATGTATGAAAATTCATGCGCATTGTCCGAAAACAATCGCCACCACATATTTTACACACAATGGAGACTGGGTAAAGCTTCTGGACCGGAAAAAACTGAATCGCAAAGTAAAAAATCATTTAAAAACCATAAAAAAGCCCATCCCTTTGAAAAAAATTGTATCCCAATGTATGCAACTCATTGATGATCAACAACTACGACCAGCTATTTTTGTACTACCTGAAATAACTACTGCACTTGATTTATGGAATAAACATCCAGAAAGAGAATCTACGCCTGGACAATACATGACAGCCCCTCAGATTGTCAGCATCATGAATGATTCTCCCGAATTGAAAGATAACCCATTTGTATTACAGATGTTAAAAAAGCGTGCGGGTATTTGTTTTAACGATCATACCTGGCTGCGCCTATTGGAACACTTTTTTTCTCTGGGGGCTCTGGATATCATTTATGCGCCCCTTGAAACCATTCAGCAGTTGCATTGTTGTGGAAAAAGCTTGATTCTTATGGCACATCCGAAACACGAAATCAAAAATTCAGACTTCTTTCTGCCACTATGGTACGACCAATTGATGATGCGGTCAGGTCAAACCGATTTCATGGATGAAACAACAAAACATTATTGTTTTTGCATATTGACCGATGCACCGGATGTCTCCCCTGTTCATGTAAAAGACTATCTCGATTCTGGAACGTTTAAACTTCAAAGTCATTACAAATGGGATCTGCACAGTGTTTTAGGAAAGATAGCGCGTAAGCGATCCTCTTTGGATGACCTGAATGACTCATTTTTAGTTGCAACTCAGGGGGCGCAAAACAATGTTTTATTTCATGATGCAATCATGGACGTCCAGGCCGAATTTCCCCATGCCAAGTGTATTCCGGTCAGCGCAATGTCATTTCTGAACAATATGCGAATCAAATGGACAGGTGAACTGACAGAATTCAGCAAACAAATAAAATATTCATCACATAAAAGCCTTGAAACAAAATTTCAGATAACAAAATTCCTTCTGGACTGCATTCCTTGCAATGACTGTCAACATGAAGCTTTGTGCCATCATCGTGGATCAAAACGTTTCAGGGAATTGATTGATACTTTTTATACCTTTCAAGCAGATCGAACATATGGGCATCTTTTATTAGAAACGACAATCCCCTATTATTACAAATTATTACAACAGTTGAACTGGATTGATTCCAATAATGAAATAACTCCAAAAGGACAATTGGCATATCAATGGGGTTCGCTTGTAAACCCCTTGTTCATAGAATGTCTCTACAATAATATTCTACCAAAAGAAAATCAACGCCTTTACTCAGCAATACTTGCAGGATTTCTACCTGAAAAATGGCGCTTTGCGTCAAATATTGACCTGAGATATCCATCAATCAGTGCCAGTTATCAGGAGTTTTGGCCGCACTTAAAAGAAACAGCAACAAAAATGCTTGCGTTGGGGCTTTACCCTAATATTCCTGATTATCAATTGTCATGTATATATTATGCTCTTACCGAACCTGATGACAAATTCGAATTCATGCAGCAAATGAAGATCAATCAGATGGATGTAACTATATTTTTGGATCGGGTTGCACAAATGCGCGCAAAAATATCTTTATAATATGTGCCAGCCCAATGTAGGGGCGAACCTTGTGTTCGCCCTCGAACTAAGATTGATTTTCTCTTTGCAACAGTTTTTGATACCAGCATGCAAAGTCGTACATCCCTTTATAACGTTCATCATCATTAATTAACCCCAAACAGAGATCAAATGCGCCGCGGCCATAAGCATTGCTGTATTTTTCAGGATCACAACCTGAAAGGAATTCCTGAATCAGTGTTTGTGAAGTTCTTTTGGTTTTATCTTTCCGAATGTCAATGGGATCCTGAGGTTCGATAAAAGGATCCCATTCATCATAGCCCTTTTTCAGAATATGCTTTTGACGTCGGGGTGACATGCTGTCAAAAATATATTGTTTTCGTTCTTTATCTGCCTGGGTCATTTGTCGCATTTTTCAGATCCTTTATTTTCTTCATCAGCTTCTGCCTGTTTCAGGCCCAGATAAACATCATTATAGTCAGTTATCAAAGCCATTGACAGCGGAACAAGAACTTCATGAAGTTTGTCAAATCGTGTCCCAATTTTTAAAGTCCATTCCTTTGAAAGCGCAAGAAGGCGTTCATGGATTTGATCGATTCTAATTGTTGGGTATGTTACACCTTCCTCAAAATTTGTTTTTCCGCAGGTATAGCTTTTTTCTCCAATTGCAGTGGGAAGGCCATATATACGACAGGTTATGGGGCGGTGTTCATATAGAATACATTGATTGTCTTCATTAAGCAGTGGACAACCTATTTTTTCGCGTGCAATATCCACCATAATCTCATTTTGATCACGACCGCTCTGAGATGCCTTGAACGCTTTTCTCTTGATCACATGGATTTGGCGGTCTACTTTTTCAGCTTTTTCAAGAATTCCTTTTTGCTGTTGTTCATCCACCAATTCAAAAAATTTATCGTGAATGTACATGGCCTCAATTAGTGTAAGATCAAACAATGCATAGCAACAGTCTGCACAACCCAGATAGCAGGTGACGCAATCTGAAAATTGTTCTTTCATTTGATAAAAAACTTGATCCATGTGAGAGACCAGTTGTTCATATTGTTGATAATATTGAATAATATGTGTTCTCATAATAACTCCTGATATTAAATATATATTTTTTGTAATTTTCTATAATCCATAAATTATTTACCAATACAAAACGTCGAAAAAATCTCATCCAAAACATCTTCATGACAAACAGCCCCTGTAATTTCTCCCAATGCATCCAGAGCCAATCGGATATCAATCACCACGCAATCCACTGGCATATCAATAGAAGCGGTTTGTGCCTGCATGAGGGCAGCTACTGCTTTTTCCAGACATTTTTTTTGTCTGAGGTTTATCATAAATTCAGGCTCTGGCAAATCAGAATCCGGATGAATTTGTTTTACAATGGCTTTTTTTAATGATTCTATACCAATATCATGACGTGCAGATATACTAATTGGCTCTGGCCATTGCACTGGCAGATTATCTATTTGAATATCATTGACGCGATCTATTTTGTTGGCACACAATATCCAGTTGCATTCTTTGATCATTTGATGCACGTACAAATCATCAGATGATAAATTCCTGTCAGCTTCAACAAGAAATAATACCAGATCCGCCTGTTCAATTAAAGCCTTTGCGCGTGTTATGCCTTGCTGTTCTAGAGTATCCTGCGTTTGATGAATACCGGCTGTGTCATAAATAGTTATTGGGATATTATCAATATTGATCTGCGCGTCAATAACATCGCGCGTTGTTCCCGGCAATTGGGACACAATGGCACGATCTTTTGTCAATAAACAGTTCAATAAGCTGGATTTACCCACATTAGGACACCCTGCAATAACGACCCTGAGGCCTTCACGATAGATTTCTGTTTGATCGTAATTTGCGATCAATTGGTTGATTTGATCAATTTGTGGTGACAATGATAATGGCACCGATTCTTCATCAAACATTTCATCAGGAAAATCAATCGTTGCTTCGAGTCTGGACAGGCACTTATAAATGTCTTCTCGAATGCTTGTAATTTGCGCATGAAATCGCCCGCTGAAATGCGCAGATGTGAAGTTAAGGGTTTTGGATGTTTGTGCAAAAATGATGTCTTTAATTGCTTCTGCATGTGTTAAATCCATTCGACCATTTACGCAAGCGCGTCGTGTAAATTCTCCTGGATTTGCCAATCGGATATCATCATCAGACAAAATTTGGTCAAGAATAGTTTGAAGTACCACATGGCTTCCATGTGTATGAATTTCTGCAACATCCTCCCCGGTATAAGAACAGGGCTTTTTCATGCATACCCATAGGATTTCATCAATGATTGTCTCAGTATCGCTTTTGACAATCCACCCATGTATCATTTTATGGGAAACCACAGTTTCAGGATCAACCAAAGATTTATTTTTTTTTCTAAAATAATGCAGGCTCGCTTGAATTGCTTTAGGGCCGGATAATTTAATAATTCCAATTCCTGATTTTCCCATTGATGTTGAAATTGCAGCAATCGTATCAGAGGCGATCATGCGTTGAGCCTCTTTTCAACAAAGCCTGTCAAATACTTGGTTTGTCCACTGTCATTCCATTCGATTTTGAATATTAGATTAATGGGGATTAAATGCCCTTGCTTATGGCGAAATTTTGTTTCTACAGTAATCCAGTCATTTTTTTCCAGGGCTTTTTTAAGGGTTTCTTTGCGAATATCAGGATGTTCGTATAATACATAAGCGATGGATGATTGATTGACAGTTTCAATTAACTCGTTTGGTGTGTCATAGCCAAACATATTTGCAAGGGCAGGGTTGGCATCAATGAATTTTCCCTCATGTGTGGTTTGAAAAATGCCTACAGGCGCGTTTTCAAAAATTGCGCGATAATGGTTTTCTTTCGCTGCTAAAATGATTTCAGTTTTTTCATGTTCTTCAATTTCATGCATCAGCCGATTATTGATTTTTTCAAGTTCATCGGTTCTTTGTCTGATTTGTTCTTTCAGCAATTGCTCAAAGGCTTTTTTTTCTTTTTTCATTTCTCCCTGTTCAAGGGCTTTCGACACCGCATGATCCAGAAGTACAAAATCTTCAATGGGTTTAAAAATAAAATCCCATGCCCCAATCTTTAATGCCTTTACAGGGTCCATCATGCACCCTGTGCCAGAAATAACAATAATGATAGAATCCGGGTCTACCTCCAATATTTTTTTCGTTAATTCCAGGCCTGTCATTTCAGGCATTGTAATGTCAGCCAAAATAAGATCCGGTTTTTCTGAAACATACAGGCTGAGGCCATCAAAGCCATTATTTGCCTGGATTACCTGATAATTTTGGCTTTCCAAATATTCTGCCAATACACTGCATATGTCTTCATCATCATCAACAAGCAATATTTTTTTTGGTGTCGTCAGTTTCATTAGATAACTCCTCGTTTAATCAAGCGGATGGCATCAATCCTTATTCGTGCTGATGATGCATATTCGATCAGATTTTGTTTTTCTTCCATTGCAGCCTCGATTTCAATATCTTTAACATTTGGGTTGATTGATTTCAGGGTTTTTAATCGCGTAATTTCATGATTCATTTGTGTTTCAATTTCTTGTAATGTCTCTGCAATAATTCGATCTGCTTCTTTTTGAACAATCTGTTCAGAGGTTGCAATCATTTTGGGAACCATTTTCATTGCATCTTCGAATAAATTGGTAGAATATCGAGCATCTTCCAATCGTTTTTCAAAATCGCTGTTTTCCAGAATTTTCTTGCAGTTTTTTAGCTGATCATTCACGATCATACGAATGGGTGTTGATGGAATAAAGCGATCCATATACAAAGTTTTGGGCGCGACACATTCCAGGATATATAAAGATTCTAAATAAATCCCTGATTTTCGAACATCTTGCCAGATTGCCAGGCTGCATTGACCATTGCCTTCACCAATTAATAATTCCATTGCATTGCTGATCATGGGGTGATCCCATGAAAGAAAAGTAACATTTTCTAGCATCAAGGATTTTTTGCGATCAAATGTAACCCGCATTTTATTATGAAGACCTGGAAATTTTTCATTATATCGATGCGTGGCTCTCAAACGATACATGCGATGCCTGAGTTCATCCAGCGAGATACCAAAATAACCAAATAGTTTTTGACAATAAGGTTCGATATTCGAATCGCGATCAGCTGTGATAATGGCTTCTTTAATTTTTTTCGCTACGTTTATATCAAATGAATTTCGTTCTAAAAGTCGATCTCGACCCCGATTGAAAGCCTTTTCCATTTGCTGAGACAATTCAATGGTGTCTGAAATGAGCTTTTCAAATTCTTCCAGGGTATCTGATGGCTCAAGAATTGTTTCAATCAATCGTTGTTTGCATATTTCGTAAACCGGTTGTGCATAGGGAATAATTTTTGAAAATGCATTCAATCCCTTATGATACCATAAAATCAACTCCATATGCGGGCTATTTTGCGCAAAGGGGATATGAATGTATATTGATTTTTTTTGGCCAATACGATCCAGTCGTCCGATACGTTGTTCTAATAGATCTGGAGATGATGGCAGATCAAACAATATCAAGTTTTGAACAAACTGAAAGTTTCGGCCCTCACTTCCCATTTCTGAGCATAATAAAATTTGAGCGCCATCCGGCTCAGCAAACCATGCCGCGTTTTCATCACGCTGCTTCAAGGGAATATTTTCATGGAACACAGAGATTTGAAGATTCATATGATGCTCAAGGGCTTTTTGAATACCAACGACCTTTTCTGGATAGCAGCAAATTAACAGGCATTTTCTGTCTTTATGATTTTTTAAAAAATCGACAAGCCACAGTATTCTGGGATCGTTTTCCAGTTGGAATATGGGTTTTTGATTGGATAATCCCATATCCAACAATAACTCAAGACTGTTTTGCGTAAAAAGAACTTCATCAGTGATATCATCAAGCGGCACAAGGTTTATTGTGCGTTTTGGGAACCCTTTCACAATGGATCGGGTATTTCTAAACATGACCCTGCCTGTTCCATGGGTATCTAAAATTTGCCGAACAAGAATGGGTTTGCTTATTTTTTTTTGCGTTAGAATATCATCCAGATGTCTGATTCCCATGTCCTTAAAAACCCTATGCAATTGTTCAATTTTTTCCAGATCCATTTTTTCTTGCTGCTCAATCTTGTTAATTAAAGAGGCAATTTTTTGATAATTTGAAGATTCATTGATAAAATCTTCATAATTAAAATACCGATTTGGATCTAACAATTGAAGGCGTGCAAAATGGTTTTCCAGTCCAAGCTGTTCTGGTGTTGCACTAAGTAACAACAAACCACGCGTTTGTTGAGTAAGCTGTTTTACTGTGGGATATATGGGGCTATTTTTTTTCAAATGATGGGCTTCATCAATGACAACCATATCCCATCCGGCAGAAATCATTTGACTTTTACGAATGGAGTCCTTTTCAATTGTCTCAATAGCGGATAAAATAAGCTGTGATTCGGAAAATGGATTGGCACGGCTTGATTCTTTTTCAACGCCTTTAAAATATTTATCATCAGCTATCCGAAATGTTATATTGAAGCGACGATAAAATTCGACAAACCATTGGTAAATAAGAATTTGTGGAACCAAAATTAAGATACGTTCCATACGTCCGGATTGCACCAATCGATGGATAATCAAGCAGGCTTCAATGGTTTTGCCTAAACCAACTTCATCAGCAAGTAACACACGAGGAATGTATCTATTTGTAACTTCATGCGCAATATAAAGTTGATGCGGCAAAAGATCAATACTCCCGCCGACAAATCCAAAAGCCTCAGATTTTCTAAAGCGATGCCGTGCAAAAAAGGTTTCAACGCGAAGCAGATAGGTTTGGAGATAATCCAACTGACCGGCAGACAGTTTGTCTTCAGGAGTATTGAGTACCAATACATGTGAAATATCTGTTTCTGAATATACGTTTTCTCCATCACCATATGATAATATGTGGTCTGTTTCTTCGATTTCATTGATAACGAATGAATGACCATCCTGAAGCGTCACCCGATCACCGACTCTAAATGCAACCCTTCTAATAGGAGCAGTTTCTTTTGAATACATGCGATGAATATCGGTTGCTGGAAAGTCAATTCCAATACGACGCCGCTCAACAAATCGAATGATACCGACACCCAATTCCGGCTCCATTTCGCTCATCCAGCGCTGTCCTACTTTCATTTCATTTGATTTAGTACTTTTGTTCATATTATTTTCTCACAATCTTTATTTTGGACGAAACAATTCCATCCATACCTGAAAAGTGCTTTATATTTTAACATATTCTTCAGTCATTTTTCAACTGAAAAATTTTCTAATTTAGCAATACGTTGTATGGTCTTATTTTCGAGATTTCCTCTTATATAATGATAGCATACGAAAAAACTTGACAAATGAAATCCAGTTCAATAAAATAAAAGGATCACTTTCAATAAAAAAAATATTCACATGCAAAAAATGGTTCAGTGAACTGTTTTTTGTAAGTGAGAGATAACAAAGAAAAAGGAGAATAGATTACATGTCAAATTTGATCCCTCCACATGGTGGAAAAGGACTGACCTGCTGCTTGCTTGAAGGCGCAGCGCTTGAAGCAGAAAAGACTAAAGCAGAAGGTCTTAAAAAAATTGAAATCAGCCCTCGTGAAAAGGGTGATCTTATTATGATGGGAATTGGTGGTTTTAGTCCGCTGACAGGTTTTATGACCAAAGCAGACTGGAAAGGTGTGTGCGATGATTTCTTGATGACTGATGGCACATTCTGGCCCATTCCAGTGACTCTTTCAGCAGACAAGGCGGATGCCGATGCGATTAACGTTGGTGATGATATCGCTTTGTATGACCCTGAAGGCAAAGAAATCATGGCCACCATGAATGTCACTGAAAAATATGAAATGACTCAGGCTGACAAAGAATACGAATGCGAAAAAGTTTTTATGGGCGAAGGCACAAAAACAACAAAAGAATTCTGGGAAGTTGCCCGCGATGATCATCCTGGTGTTCAGATGGTCATGAACCAAAAAGATGTCAACCTGGCCGGCCCTGTTAAAGTATTATCTGAAGGTGATTATCCCTCAAAATATAAAGATATTTACCAACGTCCGGCTGAATCCCGAAAACGTTTTGAAGACAGAGGATGGAAAGAAGTTGCCGCACTTCAATTAAGAAATCCCATGCATCGTTCCCATGAATATCTGGCAAAAATTGCGGTTGAAGTCTGTGATGGCGTTTTTATCCATTCTTTGGTGGGTAACCTGAAACCCGGCGACATTCCTGCTGAAGTTCGTGTGAGATGTATTGATGCTTTGGTAAAAAATTATTTTGTCGAAGATAAGGTTGTACAGGGTGGCTACCCATTGGATATGCGTTATGCTGGCCCACGCGAAGGCTTGCTTCATGCAACATTTCGTCAAAACTATGGATGCTCCCGCATGATTATTGGTCGAGACCATGCTGGTGTGGGCGATTTCTATGGAATGTTTGAAGCGCAAACCATATTTGACAAAATTCCAAAACCTGAAGGTGAAGGCAAAGCATTGCTGTGTACACCTCTTAAAATTGACTGGACATTCTATTGCTACAAATGTGATGGAATGGCATCATTGAGAACATGTCCGCATGACAAAAAAGATCGCGTTCTTTTGAGTGGTACCATGCTTCGAAAAATGCTTTCCGAGGGGGGTGACTTGCCAGATCATTTTGGTCGTGATGAAGTCGTTGCGATTTTACGCGAGTATTATGAAGGGCTGACTGAAAAAGTCCAGATCAAAACTCACAAGGCTGCAACCGGTTAATTGGTATTATCAATAACGTTGCTTATAAAAAAAGGGGGCAGAACAGTCCCCTTTTTTTGTGATTTTTTGAGTGTACGAGTATTCCTTACTGTTATAAAAAATGAAAAAAAAACAAATTCATCATATTGAAGGCAATCTGTTGTCTCGTAAAAAACAATACAATTACCCGGGGCAGCTTATCATTAAGGGAGATATCGAGCCAGGATGTCAGGTTAGTGCTGAAAGCATTGAAGTTAATAATGTTGAGCAGGCAGATATTCGGGTACGTTCAGGAATGCATGTTATTGAAAAGGTGACAGATTCGGAAATTGTTTCAGGAGGAGGGTTTGAAGCGAATCAAATTGAACGTTCCACTGTTCGTGCAGAGGAAAATATTATTATTCATGCTTTAACCAAAGACGCAAATATTTTCACCAATGCACGATGTTTAATAACTGATGGTACAATTGAACTGTCTGACATTATGGCATGTCATGGTATTGATGTGAATACGATTATCAGTTCTGAAGAACGACCTTGTACCCTGACAATTGGATTATTATGCCCTGATGATCAGGATCAGAAAATCAGATCAGAATATCTGTCAATGGAACACCATAAAAAACAATTACATGATCAATTGGAACAAATAGAAAGAATTATCCATGATACATTGCAATTATCAAAAAAAATAAAGTCGCTTAAGCCTTCTCTCAAGCAAAAAATTGTTCAATTAAAAAATGAAAAAAAATTTGAGGTAATGAAAGAACTCGACCCTTTTTTTAAACAGCTTAATGATCGGGTTGAATCGGCCTATGCAAGTTATCAATCGGCAATCTCTAGTAAAGAAAAATTGATAAAGCACATTGAAGATTTTGATCAAGAGAAATTGGATATAACAAAGAAAGAATATTTGCTTCGCAAAAAAGATCGCGTTGAACGTTCTGCCCAAATTCAGACAGGCATTTTACCATATATTAAGGTTCGAGGCAGCATCAGTGCGCATACCCGAATTCAGGGACTTCATGCTTACAAACGATTACAGGAAACATTGAAAGAAGTTCGAATTGAAGAAGTAAAAATTGAAGATGAAATTCATAAAGGTTCTATTGATCGATTTGAGATTCAATGGTTTTATAGACTTTAAGATAAAGATTTTGGCAAGTCCAAAATCTTTATCTTAAAGTCTATAGGAAGGCTTCCAAGCATTCCTTTGATGATAAAAAAATATCCATTCGAAAAATTCTATTTAACACAGCAGGATAACAATTATGAACGCATTATACGCATTCCTATCTTATATCCCTTCTGTTGTTTTGGGAGGATGTTTATTGGCATTTATGTCAGCCGTCCAAAAAATGTATATGCATTATCCTTTGTACCCTGCATCATTTATACTTCCATTCACTGCCGGTGCGATAGCCGGCCTTTTATATCATTTGCGTTGGAAATTGGAACAAAAACACCATACAAAAGTCAAACAATACAATAAACGATTGGAAACCATACTTGAAACAGTTCAGTCGGGTATAATTATCATTGATGCCAACACACAAATTATTGAATCCATCAACTCAACAGCCCAGCAATTGTATGGCTATTCAGATACTGAAGTTGTTGGCAAAAAGTGCTATGATTATTTGTGCGATATCAATCCAATGAATTGTCCTGTTCTTAATCTAGATAATGATCTTTACATGATAGACAAGACAGAGATTAAGACACAAAAGGCCAGCATTCCAGTTCTTCGAAAAGCTAAAAATGTCTCAATTGACAATGATATGCACATTATTGTCAATGTGACAGATATTTCACAGATTGTTGAATCAGAGGAAAAACTTCAAGAAGCCAACCAACGTGTCCAAATTGCAGATCGTTTAAAAACTGAATTTCTGACCAATGTAGGTCATGAAATTCGTACACCATTGAATGCAGTTATTGGCATATCCGACCTCTTGATGACCCAGGATTTATCTGATGAGACGATTAAAGACGTGCAATTGATTAAGAATTCAGGAAAATCACTGCTTAAAACAATGGAAAGCATTATGGATTATGCCATGCTGAAATCTGGTAATTATGAGTTGAACTGCCATACATTTGATTTATATGAGACACTTTATTTTGTTTCGGAAGTATATTCAGAAAAAGCAGCCACAAAAGGGCTTAAATATCATATTGATGTTGAGAATTGCAATGACATGCAATATGTCGGAGATCAATCTGCTTTAAATAAAGTCCTTTCAAATGTGTTGGATAATGCAGTCAAGTTTACACCATCAGGAAGTGTTACATTAAAAACTAGTTTTATTAAAGATCCATCGGCAATTGATATCCAAATATCTGATACCGGTATTGGAATACCTGAAGAAAAGCAAGGGTTTATTTATGATGCATTTTATCAGGCAGATGGTTCAATGTCCCGCAATTTTGAAGGAACTGGAATGGGATTGGCATTGGTTGATTTTTATATCCAAAAAATGGGTATTTCCATTGAACTTGAAAGTTTAGTGGATAAAGGCACAACATTTCACATTCTTCTACCCTTAGAATCCACATGATTTCAAATTCAATAATAGACGATTTCCAATATCGTGAAAACCGCTTTTATTCATCATTTCTGCCCACTTCAAAAAAACAGATGTCCAAATTGGGATGGAAGCAATGTGATATTATTATTGTTACTGGCGATGCTTATGTCGATCATCCAGGTTTTGGCTGTGCTATTATTGGCAGGGTTCTTGAATCCCAGGGGTTTCGAGTGGGCATCATTCCCCAGCCCGATTGGCGCGATACAGACGCATTCAAAGTTTTGGGCCCTCCCAAATTATTTTTCGGTGTGACTGCCGGAAATATGGACTCAATGGTCAATCATTATACCTCTGAACGACACATTCGTGATACAGATGCCTATTCTCCTGATGGCCAGGCAGGATTACGCCCCAATCGTGCATCAATTGTATATGCAAACCAATGCAAAGCGGCATATCCAAAAATTCCCATTATTCTAGGCGGAATAGAAGCAGGTTTACGAAGATTTGCGCATTATGATTTTTGGTCAGACAAAATGCGTCGTTCAATCCTGTTTGATGCCAAAGCGGATTTGATCATCTATGGTAATGCCGAACGTGCAATTATTCATATTGCCCATTTTTTGGGCGGCGGTGGCGTACTCTCATCAAAGGAATTTCTTTATAAAATGCCGGGAATTGCTTTTATTACTTCGGCCATTCCAAATCAGTATGCCATTCAGGATATCTCCCAAAAAAATTTTTCTTTGGATTTGAGAAAAGAATTATCAGTGATTCAGCTCAATTCATTTGAATCCATTTTAAAGAATTTAACCTGTATCTCAAAAAGCACATTGATTACCTATCAGGCCACACGTCCTGGGGCACCCGCAATCATTCAAAAACATGGCAATCGTTGGATTTGGGTTAATGCACCGGTGCAGCCATTGACAACAAAAGAAATGGATCGAATCTATGATTTGCCCTTTTCCCGCTTACCCCATCCCATGTATGGAAAAGCCAGAATTCCAGCATTTGAAATGATCAAAGATTCCATCACCTTGATGCGGGGCTGTTTTGGCGGCTGCTCATTTTGTTCAATCACCATGCATGAAGGACGCACCATTCAAAGCCGATCAGAACAATCGGTGATAAGGGAAGTTAAAAAAATTGCACAATCTAAAAAGTTTTCTGGCTATATTTCAGATCTGGGCGGGCCTACAGCCAATATGTATCAAATGTCATGTCGTAAAGCAGACGATCCATTCAATTGCAGACGATTGTCATGTTTATTTCCTTCCATTTGCAAACACTTGAATACAGATCACCACCCCCTGATCAATCTTTATCACAAGGTGCGCCATATTGATGGTGTTAAAGGCGCATGGGTCGCATCGGGCATTCGGTATGATCTGGCATTGAAAAGTCCTGAATATATTGAAGTTTTAGTCAAATATCATGTTGGGGGGTATTTGAAAATTGCGCCTGAACATTCTGTCCCCCATTGTTTGAAACTCATGATGAAACCAGGCATTCAAATTTATGAATTGTTTGAAAATCAATTTCAAAAAATTTCAAAAAAAGCAGACAAAAAACAATTTTTAATTCCATATATGATGTGTGCACATCCGGGCACAGAAAAAAAAGATATGATTGAACTTACCCAATGGCTCAAAAAGAAAAGATTGAAACTGGATCAGGTTCAGATTTTTTTACCCACACCTTTGACCTTATCTACAGCAATGTATGTTTCGGGAAGACATTACTATCATCACAGTAAAAAGGTTATTGTTGCAAAGGGAGGACGTGCGCGGTCATTTCAAAAAAAGATTTTGCGTTATCATGAAAAAAAATGAGCAGAAACCATCTGATCACAAGGTTTGCCCCCTATGCAATATGAAAATTACTTCTACACTGTAATAAATGTAATTGCAAGACATAAACGCTTATCAACTTGATTATATCAATTCGTTATGATATTTTTTCATCAACTTTCAATTAAGGAGAAAGCAATGCCCCGAACCTTTTATAATAAATATTTTAAACGTTTGATAATGATTATTCCCATAATCATTGCAATTTTGATAACCGGATATCTGATACGTCACCGAACGTCCCCTGAAAAAATTGAAAATATTGATTATGCACCATCAGTTCGAATCATTAAAACCCGATATATTTCCATGCAACCCAGAGCGATTGGGTATGGATATGTGCAGCCAGAAAAAGCCTGGCAGGCAATTGCACAGGTTTCTGGAAAAATTGTTGAAAAAAATCCCATGCTGAAAAAAGGGGCATTTTTAAAAAAAGATGCCGTGTTACTTAAGATTGATCCCACTGCCTGTGAACTGGCTATCGCCCAAATAGAATCTGCTACTCAACAAATTAAAGCGCAAATTGCAACGCTGGATATTGAAAAGAAAAATCTGCATGCATCTCTTTCAATAGAAGAAAAAGCCCTGGCGCTCAGTAAAAAAGAATTAAATCGTCAAACTGCATTGTTTAGTAGATCTGGAATTTCAGCATCACGATTTGATCAGGAAAAACTCAAGCATTCTCAACAAGCTGCAAAAGTTCAAACATTGAAAAATTCGCTGAATGTGTTGCCATCAAATAAAAAAGCCCTGCAAGCCCAACTGGCCATGAATGCGTCCAAACTTGATGATGCCCGATTAAATCTCAGCTATACCATCATCAAAGCCCCATTTCATTGTCGCATTACTACAGTCAATGCTGAAATTGCACAGTTTGCACAAAAAGGACAGTCCTTGATCAAGGCAGACAGCACCAATGCGGTAGAAATTCCTGTATATATTTCAGTATCGAAAATGAGGCGATTGTTAAGTTCTGTTGATAAATCAATGAATCTGATGCAGGGTGATTTAATTAATTGGAAAGAAAAGCTCGGTTTTAGCGCAATTGTTCGATTCAAACTGGGCCAGACAACCTCTGAATGGCGTGCGGATGTCAGCCGCATTGATGCATCAATGGATCCTCAGACACGAACAATTGGCCTTATTGTTGTGGTAGACAAACCCTATGAGAAAATCCGCATTGGTGAACGCCCTCCATTGATTCGAAATATGTTTTGTGAAATTGAAGTTTTTGGAAAGCCAATACAAAATTGTATGCTCATTCCAAGAACAGCAATTCACAACAGCATGGTTTACACAGTAACTTCAGACCAGAAACTCAAAAAAGTTCAAATCAATCCAGATTTTTATCAAAGTGATTTTGCGATTATTCGTCAGGGATTGATTCCAGACACGCAGGTTGTGATATCAGACCTTACGCCGGCTGTCGATGGCATGTCCATTAAACCCATAATTGACCTACAAATGCATGCCCGGATTCTTGCAGAAGCATCTGCTGGGCATCCGGAGGACAGTAAATGATTCGATTTTTTAGTGAACACCCCACAGCCGCCAATCTTTTGATGATTATTCTTGCCTGCATGGGCCTTTTTACAATATCGTCTTTAAGACGACAAACATTCCCGGAGTTTATTCCTGCTGAAGTCGAAATTCGGATCATTTACCCTGGGGCCACTGCGGAAAAGGTTGAAGAAACCATTTGTCGAAGGGTTGAGGATGCCATTGATGGTGTCAATTATGTGGAAGAAATCCGCGCTGAAGCCCGGGAAGGCATGGCCAGAATTGTTGTCGAAATGAAGGAAAATGAAAATTTTCAGATGTTTCTCGATGATATTCAAACAGAGGTTAATGCCATTGATGATTTTCCTGATGAAATTGAAACACCGGTTGTCAAAGCCCTTGGTCAGACAGATCCTGTGGTGACATTGGCTGTATCCGGCCCAATGAGTCTACCGGATTTAAAAGCATATTGTGAATATCTCAAAGATCAAATGCAGATGGAAAAAAGTATTTCCCTGGTTCAAATTGATGGCTTTTCTGATCAGCAAATTCAAATTCAACTTGAATCACAGGCATTGATACAATTGGGGCTGTCTGTGCATGAGATTTCAGATATCATTTCACGTCAAAGCATTGATTTTCCATCAGGAAGCCTTGAAACAAATGATCAGGATATTTTGATCCGGTTCTCTGATGAACGTCGCGATCCCATTGCTTTTGAAAATCTGGTGGTAATTTCAGGAAAAACAGGCGCTGAAATTCGTCTGGGCGATATTGCAACGATTACAGAAACCTTTGAATTGAATGAAGCAAAAATTATGATCAATGGTGTGCCCGGTGCCTTTTTACGCATACAAAAAAATAAAACTGAGGATGCCCTTCGGGTTCTGGATGCTGTCAAATCATTTATTACAAAGGAATCGTTAAGAAAACCAGAAAATGTTACATTTACATTAACCCAGGATTATGCCTCTGTTGTGCGGGATCGTTTGATACTGCTTTCCAATAATGGATGGCAGGGTTTTGTTTTGGTTTTTTTGAGTTTGTGGTTGTTTTTCAGTTATCGCTTTTCATTCTGGGTTGTCATGGGGCTGCCGGTTTCTTTTTTGGGCGCATTTTTCTTTTTGCCCATGATCAATTATTCGATTAACATGTTTACGATGGTTGGAATGTTGATCGCATTAGGCCTGTTAATGGATGATGCCATTGTTATTGCAGAAAATATCGCATCCCATTTAAGTAAAGGAAAAAGCGCATTACAGGCTGCCATTGATGGTACCAGCGAGGTTAAAACCGGCGTGTTGTCATCATTTTTTACGACACTGTGTATATTTGGCCCCATTTCATTTATGAATGGTGCCATTGGCCGTGTATTAAAAGTATTGCCGGTCATGTTAATTCTCATTTTAACTGTAAGCTTGATTGAAGCTTTCTTGATCTTGCCGCATCATCTGGCACATTCACTAAAACATCATCATCCTGATAAATCCAACTGGTTTAGAGACAATTTTAATCTTTTTTTTGATTGGCTCAGAGATTTATTTGGAACGTTTATTGATTGGGCAGTCAACTGGCGATATCTGTGTGTGGGGCTATCTGTTGCTTTGTTTATTTTATCTGTCGGCATGTTGAAAAGCGGGATTTTAAAATTTCAAGCTTTTCCAGATATTGAAGGTAATGTTGCTGTTGCGCGGATATTATTACCACAGGGCACCCCCTTAACAAAAACAGAGCAGGTTGTTGATCGCATTACTAAGGCACTGTATCAAGTCAATGCGCATTTTAAACCAATGCAGCCAGATCAACAGGATCTGGTAAAAAATATTATGACCTGTTACAATCTTAATGAAGAGGCATCTGAAAATGGCCCGCATGTGGCCACAATCATGGTCGATTTATTAAATGCTGAAAAAAGAAATGCGGGGCTGGATGATTTTTTTCATCGATGGCGTCAGGGTGTCGGTAATATTCCAGATGTCCTTCACTTAAGCTTTACCGAGCCTGTTATTACTCCAGCAGGCAGGGCAATAGACATTCGTTTGCATGGTCAGGACTTGTGGCAATTAAAACAGGCTGCTGTTGATCTGTACCAATGGTTGTCCCGATTTAGAGGCATTCTGGATTTGTGTGATGACCTCCGACCTGGAAAACATGAAATAAAAATGCGATTACGTGATGGCGCACTGTCTATGGGATTGACATCACAAATGGTGGCAGCACAACTCAAAGCAGCTTATTATGGTCGTACTGCTGATAAAATCCAGGTGGAACAAACATCATATGAAATTGATGTAAGAATGACTGCGAGCGACCAAAACAGTCTGGCAGACCTTGATGATTTCTATATTACTCTGCCCAATGGCAAACAGACGCCTTTGACTGAAGTTGTTCACATTCAGAATGATCGCGGTTTTGCCCGCATTTTACGCATCAATGGCCAACGCACAGTTTCATTAAAAGCAGATGTAGACACACGGCAGGCCAATACCGCAGAAATCATCGCACAACTCAATGCAGTTTTCCTGCCTGATTTTCAGAAGAAATACCCAAACATTCGGATCAGTTTTTCAGGAGAAATCAAGGAAGCAGCAACTACGAAATCATCCCTGGCCCGGGGATTTATGATCGGATTGATTGGCATTTTTGTGCTGTTGAGTTTTCAATTCCGAACATATTCTGAACCTTTTGTTGTGATGGTTGCCATTCCATTTGCATTTATTGGTGTTGTATGGGGACATCTGACAATGGGAATTGAAGTCTGCATGCCCAGTATGGTTGGTTTTGTTTCTCTGGCCGGTATTGTGGTCAATGATTCTATTCTTCTGGTTCAGTTTTTAAAAACCCGGCGCGAGCAAGGCTATTCTACCCTTGAATCCGCAGCAATGGCAGGAAGAGAACGCTTTCGAGCAGTTATGTTGACATCCATAACAACCATTGCCGGGTTAATTCCATTATTGTTTGAAAAAAGCCTTCAGGCCCAGTTTTTGATTCCACTGGCAGTCAGTATTGTTTTTGGGATTCTGGCATCAACAGTTTTTGTGTTGGTGATGGTTCCTGTTGTTTATAGTATTTTCGGGGATTTTAACTGGATTGAAAATGTGAAGGGGCATGATCCCTCATGATGCCTTCACTGCTACCGGCATTACCCATAACAATTATAGAGTATTATCATGATTGAAAAATATTTATGTGAGCAAAATATACACTGGCAAAATCAGTCCTATGAAGCTGGCATTGAAAGAGAAATTCTGGCATCAATTAAAATTTTAATGGATATAGATCAGGTTATTGCAATTTCTGGTGTACGACGTTGTGGTAAAAGTTTTTTATTAAAACAACTCATTAATATATTGACTGATAGTGGAATCAAAAGAGAAAATATTTTATTTGTGAATTTAGAGCTTCCATCTTTTTCCGGAGAACAACACACAGATATTTTAGATAAAATCGTTATTGAATATAAAAAAATGAAAAATCCACAAGGGAAGATATATTATTTTCTGGATGAAATTCAAACCATTCCACATTGGGAAATCTGGCTTAAGTATCACTATGATCAATATAAAGGAAAAGTAAAATTTTTCATCACTGGTTCTAACAGCCAGCTTTTATCAAGTGAATTTGCAACAAAACTATCAGGTCGTGTTATTGAAAAAAAATTATTCCCTTTTTCCTTTAGAGAATTATTGAAGTATTATGGCCTTTTTGTTTTAGACAGCCAGGATATGACACGCAAAAAAGAACAAATAATGCACTATTTTGATATGTATTTAAATTCAGGCGCGATGCCTGAAACATTAGCGAATGAATCTCTGGAAATAAAACGAGAATTGTTGTCATCCTATTTAAATGCAATCCTTTTCAAAGATATTGTTCCTCGTTTTTCAGTAAGAGATTCCATTTTAATTCAGAATCTTACAATGTATTTAATGGGAAATTCCAGCGAATTATTAAATTATAACAAGATAGCAAATATACTTCATTCCAATCGTAATACCATTAGAGAATATATAACATATATTGAAAAGGCATACTTAAACTTTACACTTCCAAAGTTCGATTATTCCCAAAAAACACAGTTATTATCATCAAAGAAATCTTACTTTATTGATAATGGCTTTATCAATTTACTCGCGTTCAGATTTTCCTTAAATAAAGGTAATCTTTTGGAAAATATTGTCTTGCTGCATCTAAAAAGAAAATATGATCATGTCTATTATTATAAGAATCAAGGTGAATGCGATTTTATTGTATATCAATACATGAAAGAAAAAATTGCGATACAGGTCACATATGAACTGAATGAAAAAAATTATAAAAGGGAATTAAAAGGGTTGAAACTGGGTTGTGACAAAATCGGAATAAAAGAAGGGTATATATTAACTTATAATGAATACGATACCATTCAATATGAGGGGATTAAAATTTTTGTTCTTCCTGTTTGGGATTGGTTGTTGAATTTTTTAAATTGTCCCGCTTTATGTCGGTAGCCATTCTTCGCAATAAACGAATTCCCCTATAATGTTTGGATTCCCATGGACAGATCAACTGCTTTCGCGGAGTGTGTCAGCCCCCCAATTGAAATAATATCAACACCTGAGTCAGCCAATTCTTTTACATGGTCCCTGGTCATACCGCCAGAAACTTCTAATAATGCCCGCTTATTCGCTATTTTAACAGCCTGATGTATTTTATCGATTGACATGTTATCCAGCATAATCACATCCGCTTTGGCAGACAGTGCCTCTTCAAGCTGTTCTAAATTTTCTACCTCTACCTCAATTTTGCTTAAATGGGATACCTGCTTACGAACCTTATTGATTGCAGGGATGATTCCGCCACAAACCTTGATATGATTATCCTTGATAAGTACACCATCATATAATCCCATACGATGATTTTTTGCACCACCTGCCCGCACTGCATTTTTTTCCAAAACCCGCCAACCCGGAATTGTTTTTCGTGTGTCAACAATGATAGGGCGGGTGCGATCTCCTAAAATATCAACATAAGACCTTGTTGTTGTTGCGATTCCTGATAATCGTTGAAGAAAGTTCAAAGCAATGCGTTCACCTTCAAGTAATGTTTTTAATGTACTTTTTATGATACAAACCACTTGTTTTTTTGAAATCATTTCCCCATTAGTGCATTCGAGTTGAATATGACAGGGTTCTGGTGCGATATAGCTAAAAACTAAAGAAACCATTTCCAAACCAGCGATGATCATATCTTGTTTCGCAATAATTTCAGCAATACCCATCGTATCAGGGTCAACAAGCGCACCTGTTGTGATATCTCCATTGCCAATATCTTCCATCAAAGCGAGTTGAATGAGTGAATGCGTAATGGAAGTAGCCATTTTTTTTTTATCTCCTTTTTTATTAAGGAAAACTCGAAAAATAAGTTCCCCATTTACTTATGTTCCGAGAATGTGTAGGGGCGAACCTTGTGTTCGCCCTCGATGGGCGAACACAAGGTTCGCCCCTACAAAATGAAGTTCATCTAAGCATTCAGCCCAGCTTCAGCCAAAGTTTTAATCAAAGCGCGATAGTATGGAAATCTGGGAAACTTGTTAACACCAAAGTTAAAGGTCTGAAAACTGACTGCCCAGTGATGTGCACGAACTGCACCCATCTCAATAATATTTTCCTGCGGAACATGAGGAAAATGAGGTAAAAAACAATTTTCCAGAACCATTTGACCATCATTATATATGGAAACATCGCGTGATGCCAGTGATTGCTTATGCATTGTCCAGTCATCAAGGTTGCGGAGAAAATTTGTATCGTAATCCATTTCTGGAATAAACGCACAAATAGAAAAATATTTAATATGATCAGGCACTTTGTCCATATACCATTTCATCCGCTCTAGACGTTCCGGATGCGCTAAAGATCGAACGCCGCCAACAAGATCAGCACGTTCAACATCAGTTTTTAGCCCCATAAGAAGACCAAGTGGATGAAATTTTTTACTGGCTTCAACATATTTTTGCATATTCACCAGTGCATCTTCTTTCAAAACTGCATCGGCAAGGTATGAGCCGCCAATATCGCCATTGATTGACAAAAATGATAAGGTGTTTTCCAGAATAAAATCATCCTTAAAATCACCACAATTCATGGCTGCTAATAATTCAAGAGCGAGTGGTGTGCCATAAGAATAGCCAATAAAGACAATTTTATATTCTTCATCCTTAACCCATTTTTGTAAAAGGGATGACTGATGCAGCATTTTAAACAGCGGTTCCAATATCACTGATGATGATGCATTGGATCGGGGATATGCAGCATAGACCAATTTCATTCCACCCCCTTGATGATTGAATGTTTCAATCGTTTTGGTTTCATCATTGGGGTCAATGGCCATATGAACGAGATCAATGGGGGTCTGTTTGAATTGGTCCTGAGCTATAAATGCTGGATATTTCAATGTATGGTGTGTGAATCCAGGCAGCAAGATCATAACAATCTTTTCATTTTTCAATAATTTATCAACATTGAGTTGCTTTTCTGGCAGACGATCTGTATATCGTTGAATTTCTGCTGGAACAACCTCAACCTTATGATAGGATAAGTCTCTATCTTGTCCTGTGATAACAAGATCTTCTGGACAAAAGGGTTTCCATAGGTATTTAGCAATCTCTTCGGGTAAATAATTGGCCTGATTCAGTTCAAACAAAAAATGCTGAAAAAAACTCGTTTGCCATCGTCGTGAATTCATCACTTTTTCGGTTTTGTTTTCTTGAGACATGTCGATTCAATCCTCCTTTTGATGGGATAAGTCTTTGATGCTTATCCTTATGTTATTGAATAATATTGAACAAGCGTAATTTCACGCTCACATCTAATGATGTGGAATTCAGTTGTTCGAAATGGGGAACTTAATGGATATCCAAATAGTCAAGCACACCTGATTTGTATTTTTTTTCAAAGGCTTTATTCATTTTTTCTATTGGATTTGATCCCAAAAATAACAACAATTGAAATAATTTATTTTTTCTTTCAACCGGGTCTGTAATATTTTTAAGAGCGACAATTTGATGTTCTATTTCAAAATATTTTAATTTATCCATAAGAGGCAACTGCCAGAATAATAAAAAGCCTCTATCTGGAAAATCAACATTAATGATATCATAGCAAAAAAGCATAAAACTTTTTTCCAAGGATTCCCGCATTTGATCAATTCTTAATTTTTCATGTTCAATATTTTTTATATTAAACTGTTTTCCAAAAACCTCAACATAAATTTTTAATTTGGGTTCAGTACCAGAAGGGCGCAGGGTGACTTTGAGCCCCTTTAAATGGGATGGGGTTTCCATTTCAAAAATCAATACATTCCTGGATGATTTATCTGTGTCTGACACAAAAGGATTGTTTTTTGTTGACCACATATCAATTTTCTCTTTTACAGTAAACGTACCAAATTTATGAATTTGATTATTTCTCATATAATTCATGATTGTCGAAATTTTTTCCATGCCAGAAGAACCTAACAATCTGATCTCTGTCAAAAGATTATTGCAATACCCATATTCCGAGAAAATTTCGTTTAGATAGTCAATTAATGTCTTATTTTCCTTTTTTAGCTCAGCAGCAAGTTCTGACACCCATATTCCAGCGCCCGCAGCATCCTTATCCCTGACATAATTGCCCATGATAAACCCATGGCTTTCTTCTGTACCTATAATTAAATGATGAATCTTGTTTTCTTGTTCCAGCTTGTTTAGCTCATTGCCAATATATTTAAATCCGACCAGAAGATGGTCAATACACTTGATATGATGTTTTCGAGCGATATCAGTTACAAGAGAAGTTGTTACATTGGTTCTGATAATCACACTTTCGTCTGTCAACACGTTTTGTTCTTTAAATTTAGTGATACCATAATGGGTTAAAATAATTGATAGCTCATGACCATTTAAAAAATACCACTTATTGTCATGTTTTGCCATAACCCCTAATCTGTCGGCATCTGGATCAGATGTCAATAAAATATCGGCCTGTATTTTATCACCTGTTGGGATAAGATGGTTAAAGGATTCCATTACTTCTGGATTGGGTATGTTAAAAGTAATGTTTTCAAAAGCACCATTAAAATATTTTGTTAGCGGATCAATAACAATATCAAAACCCAGCTTTTGCAATACAGGATACACAGAGGTTGTACCTGTACCATGCATGGGAGAGTACAATATCTTGATCGTTCTTTCTGATGATAATGAAAGGGCACACACCTTTTCCAGGTATTCATTATCAACCTGCTTATCGATAAATGATATGAGCCCACTTTTTTTTGCACTATTAAATTCCAGCCTTTCAATTTTTTCAACATTATTGATGACTTCATCAACAAGATGCTGGTCCTGAGGTGGAATGAGCTGTCCGCCAAATTGGTCATAGACTTTTTTGCCATTATCAGTCGGTGGATTATGGCTGGCACTGAACATATTCCCTGATATGGCATTGACATGGCGTATGGCAAATGAAAGCTCTGGAGTACTTCGATAACCATCAAACATCATTACCCTTATTCCATTTGCAGTATATACTTCAGATGCAGCCATGGCCAGTTGTTTGCAGTTCAGATTCATTACAGGGTTGGGAATGTTGTCATTATAGATACCCTTTTGCGAATATTCACGAACATCATATGCAAGAATAACACCGCGTGACTTTGCATCTTCGCCATATTGCTTAATTAAATATTGCGCATGCCCCTGAGCTGAAGCCTGTATGGTCCAGATATTGATTCTGTTAGGGCCAACTCCCACCATTCCCCTTCTTCCCCCTGTGCCAAAAGGAATAACCTGATAAAATGAATCCAACAGAAAATCCCATTTTTTGGTTTCAATTAAGTAGGTTATTTGAGGTACATATTCCTTGAATTGATTGTCTGTTAACCAGATTGTCAAGAAATGTAGTGCTGAGTCTATATATTTTTGAGAAATATTTAATGTCTTGAATCCTTCTGCTGCTATGTCAATTAAAGATCTTGAGTGCGTCATTTCACTTACCTTAATTCGTTATTAATAGTTAAAAAAAGTATTCTGTGCATAAATTCCGCTTTGCATCTTCTGGATAATTAAACGAACCTATTGTAGGTGGACATTGACGTTGACAGCCAATTTCAGAGATCTTTGAGAAACTATTCTTTGGATGAGAAAAACATTCTCTATAGGCCTCCATAATTGAGTTGGAAGATGTTAGATCTGCGAAAGGTTCATATTTAGAATTTGCAGTATGCGCACATGGATAAAGGCATCCATCAGCACCTAATGTAGGCCAAATTCGTGATGCCAGGCAATAGTTAAAATCGTAATTACTGTAGGGTTTATCAGGTGCATTATATAAAATATCAATACCTTCAACCTCACTGTTAATCTGTTCGATGTCTGATTTCAGATGCTCAACCAAGCCATATGTTCTGTTTAAATCATTTCGGGTTTTAATTTCGTTTACGCCGATATTTTTCAAATATTCAAAGCATTCTTTCCAGTTTTGTTTATCGTAAGTTTTCGGAGTTGCGACAAATGTAACGAGAATATGTAAGCTGCTTCCATACATCATCCGATATTCATTAATCGTTTCAATATTTTCAATAATTTTTGAATACCCCCCTTTAAAACCTTTATATTCTTCGTAATCATTATCATTGGTAACATCAAGGCTGATGCTTAATTCAGAAATTCTTGAAATTAATTTGACCAGTTCCTGATTGTCAAGCTGCAATCCATTGGTGATAAGCTTTACAATTCTATGTCGTTGAAGTAAAAATCGAATGGCAGGAATTAAATCCTTACCTGCAAGCAATGGTTCTGAGTCGTTACCACAAATATGAAATCGACTGGTCCACAAATGCTTCCAATAAGGAGATAAAATTTTATTCAATGTACTAACCAAAACTTCACTTCTTAAAATATTTGGCAGCGGCTCAATGGTTTCCCTGTCTTTTTTTCCAATACACCATGTGCATTGTAAATTGCATTGACCAGACACGGGATGTACATCAATAACAGCAGGTGGTATGATTCCACCCGCCTTCGATGTTACATAACATCTGCTAAGTGTTTTTCTGACATTTTTTTCAGGATTTTTATATATGGGCATTATTCCTCCTAAATTTGTAAGCCTGTCACTCAAATGTCGATCCATCGTTTTTTATCTTGATTTTCGATAATCGTCTTAAAAATTATTGCTCGGCTCTTTTGGTGGGAATACATTTTTTAGTTTTTAATAAAGTCAATGTTTCAGTTATATTGAAAATAATCATATGTCAAGAGAATCTTGTAAAATTTGGCGGTGAATGGAAACGACCACCAAACATTCGTCCTCGGACATATTTTTTTCCTCGGTTATTGAAAAATACCATAATTTATAGATTTAATGTCGTTATAAACGAACACCTATACATAATAAACGATAAAAAAACAGTTTGGTAAATCGCCCTGAGTATGTGTAAAATTTTTCGATTACCACTTTTCGTTGCTTTTCTATTTATTTTGTGCCATGCTAAAAAACAATTGAAGAATAAACAAACTAAAGTAAGGCCAGATGCTTTTCTGGCCCGATCAGGTTTAACTAAAAAAAAGGAGGGAAACGCCATGCAAAATAAAGAAATCATAACAGTTGCAATGGATATTGACGACTTTCTTACGACAATGGATATCAAACATCTAAAAGAGCAGGATCACCTGGATCCGCTTCATTACAAACAAGAATATTTCATCAACATAACCTTTGACTATCAACAACAAGAGCATTCAGTCGTAAATTTATTAACCCCGGGTTGTGCTGATTTCCTCAGATTTCTCTTTGATCATGAAAACGTTCGCCCCGCATTTTTTAGTGCTGGCCTACGTGTGCGAAATGTGGTCCTTGCATCTCAAATTGTCCAAATGCTTGTTGATACCGGTGGGGACCCGGGCTGGATGGATCGATATGAGGTCTATTCGCGTGAAGACTGTCTCGATACGACTTATATTAGAGAGGGTAAGGAATTCCAGCCAAAAAACTTTTTTGGCAATTATAAAAAAGATCTTCGCATGATCTATTATGGAAGAGAAAAGTATAGAGAAAAAAAAGGCGACCTTAAGTCACTGCATCCCAATAAAGAAAGAGATGATGAAATATTGAAAAACATCATTTTAATCGAAGAAGATTCCTCATATCTGTTCCCTGGGCAGGAAAAAAATATGTTGTTAAGTCCATCATTTTTTCATCCAGATCCTACAGCAATAAATTATCAGGAAGAAGAAATTCCAGATGATTATGATGACACATTCAGAAGTTTCAAATCGGATAATACAATCTTTTATGCAGCGGGTGTTATGAATCGGACATTGGAGCGGTTTGTATCTGAAGATCTCACTGTACCCGAAATTTTGTGGGAGGAACAAGGGGCAATCTGGTATGAACCTGATGATTATAAAAAACGTTTTCCAATCCATTTTTTCAAAGAGGGACGTGCGGCTTTACGAAAATATAATCCAGATTTAAACTTTATTGTTCGCCTTGGTAAGGATGAATAGTAAGGCCGAACCTTCTGTATGCCATCAAGGGCTACTGACATAAAGCGCATAGCTGTCAGGCTAAGACAATCGCGTTCTGGTATACGTTTCCAGGCTCTGCCTGGGAACGTATACCAAGTGGCTCTGCTACCTATGCAAGATATGTAATATATTTCATATCTTGCAGAAAAGGAAATTTTTTTCGGATGCAATCAACATCTGATACATCCAACTCAGTTGAAATATATTCTTGTTGTTTACCGCCTCGTGATCGTTCATTACCAGAGGGATCACAAACAAGAGAACCTCCCGCATATACTAAACCATTTCCATCTTTGCCAATTCTATTGACACCAACGATAAAGCATTGATTTTCTATTGCTCTCGCCTTTAGTAATGATTCCCAATGCGCCTGCCTGATTTCAGGCCAATTTGCTATGACAAAAATTATTTTTACAGAGCGGGCGACCATTCTAAAAAGCTCTGGAAATCTCAAGTCATAACAAATAAACATACTGCATTTCGTATAATCTATTTCAAAGATCGATTGATCATTTCCCGGGTGATAATATTCATTTTCTTTTGCAAATGAAAAGGGATGGTTTTTGATGTATCGCGCAATAACCTGTCCTTTGCGATTCATTGATATCGAAACATTCTTTGCTTTTAAGCCGGCTTGTTCAGGATAACCCGCGATAAGATTTATCTCGTACTTTTTTGCGAGTTCACTTAATGTGATGATTGTGCTTCCATCTTCGGGTTCAGCAATTGATTTAATATTCATTGAAAAACCAACATTAAACATTTCTGGAAAAACGACAATGTCGCAACCATCACTTTTCGCCATATGAATAAAATGTTCTGCTTTTCGAAGGTTTTCTTTTTTATTCTCCCATGCGATATCTAATTGTATACTTGCAATTTTCATAACTGACTGCCGAAAAAGATGCCATAACTATCAAAAACAGGCATCAGTTTATCCTCAACACCATACTTGCTGAAATAAGCAAGGCGCAGTTTTTTGCTCTGAAAACGTTCTTTTGCCAATTGCCTGGCTTTTTCTGCAAATTCTTTTACCATTTTTTTCGTAATTTTATGTATATAATCAGGTGCGTAGTTTTTACATTCAGCCATGAGTACGACTTCTTTACCTTCCAGAACAATATCTATTTCGTTTCCAGATGCAAGAAAAGAGCTGAGTGTATAAGAAAAGTCTGTTACTGAAATTCCTTCTGTCAAACCGCCTGCGTTGTTCACAATTGATTTAATAAGTTCCAGCAGCACGACACGTTCATAATAGTGCCCTTTCAAGTTGTTATGGTCTCCGCGCAATTTTTTCAGTTTTTCTCTCAGAATCTCAGCTTCTTTTAGGCCCATCTCGAGTTGCCTGACTCTTTCTTTCAGGTAATCCAGAAGGCTGTCATTCCTGAAATATTCGTCAAAGTCTTTATCTGGCAACCCCAGAATATCAGGATAATTGGTCATCAACACCTTTTTTAAGGTTCGGTCAAATACACCGCCATATTTACCCTGTCTTTGCTCAACAATATCATATTTGTAAAGAAGTCCTAATTCCTCACGCAGTTTTTGATCATCAATGTCAAGGGACATTTCTCTTTTCAAATCCATTGGATAAAACCAATTACCTTCATGCTTACATAAAAACCAGGTCATTTTTCGCATATTGATATCATTCACCGCATTCATTGCCAGCATCAGGTATTCATCCCAGTCATGCTTGATTGTTCCGCCTTCAACCTCATATTTCAAGGCAAGATCTGCATCTTCTGCGGTGGTGATGAGCGGTTTGTTAAATTTTGGAGACAGAAGTTCTAAGATCCTGCCTGGAACATTGTTTGTAACATGGGCAATATATTCGGCAATATTATGATTGATATTATGATTGTAAAGTTTTCCATAATTCAGAATCATGGCAATTGATTCATTGAGATCCATTTTTGGTACAATGAATTCAGAAAATCTGTGAGGCAGCCATCGCATCAACTCTTCTGATACAACCCCCATAAGGGAACCAGTGATAAGCAGCGGCGCGACCTTCATTTCCGCAGTTGACATATAGGCTTTACAGGGTTTATCTTCAACGCCAGCATCAATGTACATGTTCAGATACTGGAATTCATCAATCATCTGCACAACTTTTTCTTCGACACCAGGCGTTGTTGCAAACGAGCGGGGTGTTGCAGTTGCGGCAATTATATATTCATACTGCGGCTTTACTTTCTCAAGCATATTGATACAGCGTATTAAATCCTTTAATATTATTTCTTTATTTGGTATTGAAACAGATTCAACTTCCTTTCTGAACTCATTTACATCAACATCAGCCTTAAAATCTACTGCGTTGCGAATAAAAAGGGTATTTCGTAAATAATAACCAACAACCTGCATGAAAAAACGTGTCAGGAAGTCATGATAAAATTCCTTTCCGCTTCGTTTTCCTTCAGTAAATTCATAGTAAAAAGGGATTAATCCCTTTTGTTCGCTATAAATAATATTATACAGCCGCTCCATAATCAGGCTTTTGCCAATTTTTCTACGACCAAGAAAGGCGATACTGCGGCTGAGTTCATTTCTTATATTATCAGCCCATTGGTAAAGAAAGTCAATTTCCCTGATACGACCAATGAAATGTTCCGGTTTTCCCACTCTTTCTTTAATCGCAAACTCAATTCCTTCCAGATCCCATCTGTCGTTTTTATCGCGTTTCAGTAATTTTTTCATTATGTTATTCCTTCCAAAAAAAATTATGGTTCCAACTGACTGTCGAAAAAGATGCCATAACTATCAAAAACAGGCATCAGTTTATCCTCAACACCATACTTGCTGAAATAAGCAAGGCGCAGTTTTTTGCTCTGAAAACGTTCTTTTGCCAATTGCCTGGCTTTTTCTGCAAATTCTTTTACCATTTTTTTCGTAATTTTATGTATATAATCAGGTGCGTAGTTTTTACATTCAGCCATGAGTACGACTTCTTTACCTTCCAGAACAATATCTATTTCGTTTCCAGATGCAAGAAAAGAGCTGAGTGTATAAGAAAAGTCTGTTACTGAAATTCCTTCTGTCAAACCGCCTGCGTTGTTCACAATTGATTTAATAAGTTCCAGCAGCACGACACGTTCATAATAGTGCCCTTTCAAGTTGTTATGGTCTCCGCGCAATTTTTTCAGTTTTTCTCTCAGAATCTCAGCTTCTTTTAGGCCCATCTCGAGTTGCCTGACTCTTTCTTTCAGGTAATCCAGAAGGCTGTCATTCCTGAAATATTCGTCAAAGTCTTTATCTGGCAACCCCAGAATATCAGGATAATTGGTCATCAACACCTTTTTTAAGGTTCGGTCAAATACACCGCCATATTTACCCTGTCTTTGCTCAACAATATCATATTTGTAAAGAAGTCCTAATTCCTCACGCAGTTTTTGATCATCAATGTCAAGGGACATTTCTCTTTTCAAATCCATTGGATAAAACCAATTACCTTCATGCTTACATAAAAACCAGGTCATTTTTCGCATATTGATATCATTCACCGCATTCATTGCCAGCATCAGGTATTCATCCCAGTCATGCTTGATTGTTCCGCCTTCAACCTCATATTTCAAGGCAAGATCTGCATCTTCTGCGGTGGTGATGAGCGGTTTGTTAAATTTTGGAGACAGAAGTTCTAAGATCCTGCCTGGAACATTGTTTGTAACATGGGCAATATATTCGGCAATATTATGATTGATATTATGATTGTAAAGTTTTCCATAATTCAGAATCATGGCAATTGATTCATTGAGATCCATTTTTGGTACAATGAATTCAGAAAATCTGTGAGGCAGCCATCGCATCAACTCTTCTGATACAACCCCCATAAGGGAACCAGTGATAAGCAGCGGCGCGACCTTCATTTCCGCAGTTGACATATAGGCTTTACAGGGTTTATCTTCAACGCCAGCATCAATGTACATGTTCAGATACTGGAATTCATCAATCATCTGCACAACTTTTTCTTCGACACCAGGCGTTGTTGCAAACGAGCGGGGTGTTGCAGTTGCGGCAATTATATATTCATAAGGATCTTCTTCTCTATTGAGCATATTGATGCAGCGGTTTAAATCTTTTAATATTATATTTTTATTTGGTATTGAAGCAGATTCAACGTCATTTCTGAATTCATTTACATTGACATCAGCCTTAAAGTCTACAGCATTACGTATCAAAAGAATATCTCGCGTATAATACCCCACGACCTGCATATAAAAGCGCGTCAGAAAGTCATGATAAAATTTTTTACCGCTTCGCGTTCCTTCAGTAAATTCATAGTAAAAAGGGATTAATCCTTTTTGTTCGCTATAAATGATATTATACAGCCGCTCCATAATCAG
>Ga0272440_1000341_pt1 | contig 39579 bp, 27 predicted proteins | sample SSMMMBAug17_FD_192440 | JGI IMG/M metagenome (GOLD analysis project Ga0272440, IMG submission 192440) | Marine sediment archaeal communities from Little Sippewissett salt marsh, Falmouth, MA, United States - SSM-MMB-Aug17 | ecosystem: Environmental > Aquatic > Marine > Wetlands > Sediment ...
AAAAAAAATAAAAAAATAATGGCCCTTGCTTTGTTTTTCATTGCATTTGCTCCATGTTAAATTTCGTTTTACAAAATTTTTATGGAATTGCTAATCAAATGTCAATGAAAAACTAACATAAATAAAACATTTTTTTTATTGTGCGTTATTTTCTGTTTTATGGTTTGACAAGCCGGCACGTCACAATGCCAGAAACAAACCCAAAGAAGTGCCCGGACCAGCTGACACCCGGAAGGACAACCAATAAAGATAGCAATGCACCGCCATAAAAAAAGCAAACGACGAGAGAAACAACAATCGCTTTAAGGTTTTGATGAGACCATCCTGAAAAAATCAAAAAGGCAATTAATCCAAAAATAACACCACTGGCGCCAATATGAAGACTTCCAGGAGATCCAAACAGCCAGACCAGTCCACCACCAATGATCGTGATATAGATGAGGGCCATTGCGGTTAGTTTTCTGCTGTAAGTCAATGAAACAGTTAGTAAAACAAATAATGCCCCAGAGTTTGCACACAAATGGGAAAAGTCATTATGCAAAAAAGGGCTGAAAAGAATTCCCCAAAGCCCCTGGATATTTCGTGGCTGAATGCCCATCAATCGGAAATCCACTGGAAGAATAATATTGAGAATATGGATGCCCCAAAGGGTTGAAACAGCAAATATTGCGAGCTTAATGTTTTTCATCTAAAGGCTCTTAAAAAAAACGTCCTTTTTATGAGAAAGGCTTGATTTTTAAACCTTGCTTATGATGCAAACACATCAACAAGCTTATGCTCCCAGCCAATCGTCGATACAACAACACCTTGCAAACCCATTTCTTTGATTGATGCAATCGTTTGCCGGCATACATTGAGGCATTCATTGTTTTTATCTTTTGACTTTTGAATTTGTTTAATCAAATCTTGGGGAATATCCACTGATGATACATTTCTGGCCATATATCGCGCCATGCCTAAAGATTTAAGTAATAAGACTGTGGGAAAAATATTCGGTTTGAGATCCTTTACTGATTCATAAAAATCGGACAACATTTGAAGGTTAAAAATGGGTTGTGTCACAAAAAATGAAACACCAGCATCCATATATTTTGATATCGTATCTCTAATTTGAAAACGTTCGCTTACTTTCGCGCTTATTTGTAAAGGCGTCCCCACCAAAAATTCCGCCCGACCATCCAGTTCCATGCCGGCCATATCAAAGCCTTCGGACATGGCTCTTGTTGCAGCAAATAATTCTTCTAAGGTTACGTCAAATATGCCTTTGGCTTCATGATGATCTCCTGTTTTGGGATCCTCGCCTTCAACCAGCATGATCTCTTGAAATCCATTTGCATAAGCGCCCATGAGATCTCCTTGCAATGCCAGTTGATTTCGATCCCTGCAATTAAACTGAACAATGGATGACAGGCCTTTTTTTTGTAATAAACATGCAGCAGAAAAACCACTCATCCGCATGATTGCGTTGGGAATATCTGGAAGCAGAAACGCATCAATGTGATCTTTAACATCAACAGCGTTTTTTAGTAATGGGTCTGAATTTGTCCCTTTTGGCGGGGTTAATTCTGCCAGGGTAATAAATTGTGAATTTTTTAATTTTTCTTTGATATTGCTCATTTTATTTTACCTGCTTTTTTTTAATTGAATATATTTGACTCCTTTCGTAAACAAATCAATATTATTATGAACACTAAAAAATTGCAATGATATTTTTAGATGATTCCTGATGTTGAAATTGATAATTTAATTGACAAAAGAATGAATCCAATTTATTAAATTTAATCTGAATTACCGGATATTTTCAAAAATGAACGTTCAGTTGCAGGATTTCAATTGCCATGATTTCAGTTAATCATTGTCCGGGGAGTCGTTTAATTTGCCAGATGGTAAATGAATTTTTTTTATTTGTGAATATCTTTATTTTTTATCCATATCGTTTATTCACGCTTTCAAGGAGGATTTTATGGCATTGAAAAAGTTTTTTTTCGTATTTATTTTTGTATGTTTTATGGCATGCCAGGCGCATATGCCCAAATCACTGGATGACACCTTTAAGCCTGTCATCATTAAAGGACCATTTATTCAGAAGACCGATCATGTGATGTTTGTTTTGGACGCATCCCTGTCAATGGCAATAGATATGCATGGGAAGAACAAACTGACATACGCGAGATCAATCTTAAAACGTATGAACCTGACGATGCCCAAAATGAAAATAAACGCTGCCTTGCGAACGTTTGGTCATACCCGACGATCTGTTGAACATCGTTCTGACCTGGTCTATGGGCCAGCACCGCACAATAAGAAAGCCCTTATTGATACCATTGATTCAATCCAGTTTGTTGGCGGAATGAGTGCTCTGGATCGGGCCCTGATTGGCGTCATGAAAGACTATAAGAATGTTACAGGTCATATTTCAATCATTGTCGTCACTGATGGTGGTGTCACCCCTGAAAAATGTAAAGAAGCAGTATCCAAACTCAAAGCGCATTATGGCCAGAATTTCAGTTTGTACCCCATAGCACTTGAGAGCAAAAATCGTGAATTTTTGGAAAAACTGGTTCAAACAGCCGGTCAGGGGTTTGTTGAACATGTTGACAATATTTATTCTCCAGAAAACATGGCCACTTATGTCAACAAGGTCTTTTTGTCTCGAGTTCGCTATCAAGATAAAGATGGGGATGGTGTTATTGATGAGAACGATAATTGCCCTGATACGCCTGCAGGAGCTCGGGTCACCATTAATGGATGCTGGATTCTTGGCAACATTAATTTTCCATCAGATTCATGGGATCTGAAAGATGAAATGAAACCTTATCTGGATGAAGTGGTGGCTATTTTGAAAAATAATCCAAATTTATGGATGGAAGTTCAAGGTCATACTGATAGCACTGGCACTGCAAATCATAATTATACCCTATCCAGAAATCGGGCTCAGGCAGTCATGGATTATTTGATTTCTAATGGGGTTGCTGCGGATCGTCTAAGATCAACGGGCTATGGTGCAACTCGGCCTATTTCAAAAAATGATACTGAAGAAGGAAAATCATTGAATCGTCGGGTTGAGTTATCCCCCCTTAAACAATAATACGCTCAGGTTGGCATATCATTGCCAACCTGCTAAAAAAAATATTATGCAAATTTTTACATTTATAAAAAAGACCAGTTGTCACATCAGCATTTTCTTATTGTTGATCACCATCTCAACCTCATGCTCATTTTCCACATATGAACCGCGAAATAAAAATAATATTTGCCAGATCTTTAGAGAACAAAGGCAATGGTATAAAAGTGCGAGTGCATCTAGAAAACGATGGGGCGTTCCCATATCAGTGGCAATGTCAATTATTTTCTATGAGTCCGGCTTCAAATCTGATGCACGACCACCAAGACGTACATGCTTATTTATTTTTCCTGGCCCACGACTAAGTTCTGCATATGGTTATGCGCAAGCCATTGATGGCACCTGGAAAAATTATCAAAAATCAACACAAAGATATAGTGCTGAGCGGGATGACTTTCATGATGCAATTGACTTTGTCGGATGGTATTGTCATAAAACGTCCCTTGAATGCCGTGTCAAAAAAAATGACGCATTTCGTCAATACCTGGCATATCATGAAGGTCAAAAAGGGTTTTTGCGTCGCACTTATCGTCGCAAATCATGGTTAGTCAAAAGAGCGCGTGAGGTTCAACAGCGATCAGTCATGTATGCAAAACAACTCAATCAATGTGAAAAAGAGTTGAGGCGGCGAAGTTCCTTTTGCATTTGGCCATTTTGATATGACGATGAATCCCTTATTGTTGTTAATCAAAAAATATGGAAATCACAGCAAAGGAGAAAAAATAATGAAAAAAGGATGGATGATACTGGTAACCACATCGTTGTTTTTGGCGATAGCATCATTGATGTATGCAGCCGAAAAGCCATGTCTTGCACATGATATCAATTGTGACAATATCATTGGTTTAGAGGATGCGATCGCTGCATTAAAACATCTGGCACATCAAACGCAGGCAAATGATGAACAGGCAATGAATATAGAACATGTTGCAAATTTCAATACCCGCGCTTTAGCATATGCACAAAATGATATTGCAAATTTGGAACAATTGACATCTGTTTTGTCAATGATTCCCTTTCCTGCTTCAGCACCCCCAAAAAAAAATATCACTGAATCCCTTTTTGACATGTTCATGCAGGCAAATATTTCATGTGCCGATATATCTCAAGATGAAAATGGCATCATTATCACGTTTAATGAGAATCCATTGTGTTTGGGGATGAAAGGCAGTATCCATGTCTCTGTTACTGATCACCAATACCTTTTAGAATTTTACACAGTTTCGCAAGAGCGGTTCTTCATTGATGGTAACGTTCGACTGTCAATTGCCCATGCGGAAGAAATTGTCTTTGCTGAACTCTCTTTTGAAAACATGTCCATCAATCATCATCCAATTGATGGAGAGTATTCAGTTTCTTTTGATAACAACAGCGGTTTGATATCCACAGTTGATTTTAAAGAAAAAATTCAATTGTTTGAGATCAATGGTCAAGCGGTTCAAGCCCATTTTCAAGCTGTTTATGATAAACTGACCGGTTTTTTGGGTTCTTCCCAGATGACATTGAATGGTCAGACCTTCAAATCTCAATTCAATAATTTTTTTACAGATCCCATCAATGGGTTGCCATCAAATGGCAGCATGACAATCAACGATATTCAACTCTTTTTTCAACAGCACTATTCAAAAAATAATCCGGTGGTGAGTTACTTGATCAATGATGTTCCGGTAAATCTAAAATTAACCACAAATAAAATTCAGCAAGGGGCAAAAAATTTCGCCCAACAAATCACTAATTTTGCAACATCTTTGCTGTCAGGTGAGTATGAAAAAATCAGCTATATTGAAAGCTTGACCGAAATTTTTTCAAAAATGGACATAACGAAGTTAATCCAGAACCTGAAACAAACCCAATCAAGAACGAATGTTGATCCTGCACAGATTATTCAAGATATCAATTTTTCTTCATGCGGCAATTTATCTGTAGATACAAGTGAAGGACTCAAGATCGTCTATCATTTTCAGTCCATGCCGGACTGCCAGCATATTTCAGGAACGATATCTGTTGTTCCCAGTATTCAAGATCAAACAATCGTGCTATTGTTTGACAACCTGACTTACAACGAATGTCTCCTGGATGGCACAACAATCATAACGCTCACATCAGAATTAACACTAATCCATGCGACCATTACTTTAGACCATATGATGATTTGTGGCAAAGAGATCAATCATGCCTTTAACATCACATATAACAAAATAACTGGAAAGCTGGTTACTGCACACACTCTAAAAACAATTGAAACCCTATTTCGCAACATCATTATTCAAATTCCATCTTCCCTAACCTATGACGCAGAAACAGGCGTGAATGGATCTATGACAATCCCAATACACGGCAAATCTTACACCTGTACGTTCAATTCAGTTAAAATTGAAAAAAAGTGCGGTCTGCCCCTTTCAGGCACATTGAAAATAAATGAATTTGAAATTAATTTTAATGATTTATCGTGCGATAATCGAATTATTAACGCCATACTTGATGATATAGAGATCACGATAGAAATGATTTCAGATCGGATTTCCAATGAATATCAAGAATTTCTTGGAAAAATGAACCAGTTTGCAACAATGATCGTATCCCGGCACGGTCTTGATATTGAAATATTACAACAAATGATGTTGGAGCCATCATTAAAAAGCATTTTTCAACCGGATAGCCTTGATTTTTCTTATTTTGTCAACCATTTTTTACCCGATGTTTTTACTTGTGGTCATGCATCGATCAGCACCTTGCCCCCGAGTATTGGATTTTCTTTTGATGGCTCATGTAATGGAGTCACAGGCTCTGTCTTATTGTCATTTGATCCAGTACAAATTCAATTCGATCAACTATCATTAATAAGGAACGATTGCACAATTGATGGCGATATGAACATTGGTATGAATATTGAAAATGCGACCTTTACATTGACGCAAACCACAGATCGCCTAAAAGTATGTGACAACATTTTGGATGGCACGTCCGAAATTATTTATGGAATAAACACTCCCCTCATTATCAATCGGAAAGGTACTGATCAATTAATACTCAATGACACAGAATATGATGTGGTCTCAGATCTTTCCTATGTTCAAAATGATGGCTTGAATGGTTCGGTTGAATTCTCGAAAGATGGACAATCTTATCATTGTGAAATTAACAATATCCAATTTGATCTGAAATGTCGTATTCCAACATCTGGCACCATTACAATTGATCGAATTGTCATTGATTTTTCTGAAACAACGTGCGACAATCTTGAAGTGAATGTGATCATTTTTGGTCAGACCATCAAAATGAGTCTAGGCAATATCATGGATTTATTAAACCTCTAAATAATAACAAATTCCTCATTTAAAAGATGAATAAGAAAGAGACCCATTTTTTATCCATAAACTTGACATTGAATCATCAAGGAATGCTCGAAAAATAAATTCCTCATTATTCAATATTTGTTGATTCGTTTCTGAACCATGATTACACAGAAGAAGATGAATAAGATGAATTTAAAGTGTCTTTATTTCATCTTATTCATCTTCTTCAGTGTAATCATGGTTCAAAAAACAGAATGAACATTTATTTAATAGGGAAATTATTTTCGGAACGTTCCTAAGCATTCAAGATGGATAAAAAATTGTAGAATTGATAAATATGCAAAAAAACAATCCACATATTTTTCGTATTGATCGAATCACTGTTGCTTTCTTGATTCTCTTTTTGGGATCGATAAACCTTCACGCAGCCACGCAAATTTTAATTATTCCTTTTACTGTCATTCCACAATCCGAAGCAGTCGTCGCCCAGCAGATCAACCACACAATTTCTTTTACATTAATGCATCAACCGAACATCAAAATCATTCAATCCGAAACAGTCTTTTCATCAACTGAGATGCTCACACCAGACTTCCAGAAAAAGGTATCACAATATGCATCAGAGCAACAGTGTTCCCATGTCATCTATGGCAATGTCAATATTTTTGGTCAAACCCTTTCCATTAATGCTGTAATGCTGAACAGCACCAATCAAACTGTTGATCATGTATCCACTGAATCGTTGAACCAGTTAGATCAGATTCCAGATTGGCTCAATCACTGGATTCATACAGCATTAAAAAAAATGACGACCAGTCAATCCAGCAGATACCAGACAATACAAAAACATATTCAAATTGAAAACATTAAAGATGAAATTATTGGGATGGACATTGCGGATATTGATCAAGATTCAAAAAACGAAATTTTATTATTTAGTCCCAAGGCAATCCGGGTTGTTGACAAAGAATTCCATACAATTCACATAAAGAAATCGCGATTGGGCAAAACAATTGTTTATGCCCGATTTGTTGATAATTTAGAATATCCCCCTTTTCTGGTTGTCTCAGAAACAACTGGATCGGATATTAACACCGGACTATATCAATGGAAAGAAAACCAATGGCATCTCTTCCAAAACTATTCTGGATGGTTTATAACAGTTTTGAAAAAAACAAATCAGATCATTGCCCAGCAACGTCGACACAGTAACTATTGGGGAGATATTATGCACATGCAAGGGCACTCCTTAAGCAATCTTGTTCCGCAAATATTTGATATGCCAGTGGATGCAAATATTTTTGATTTTACGATCATGCATGCCAATACCAAACCTTTGTATCTCAAATATGACAAAAACGATTACTTGAGAGTGATTCGCGATCAAAATTTATTATGGCGAAGCAGTCAGGCAATGGGAGGCAGTATTCATTTCATCGAAATACAAACAGACGCCGGTCAAATCGAATCAACAAAACGCAAGTATTTACCTTCAAGGCTTCTGGTCTGCAACCTTGATAATAATCCATTTGATGAAGTTATTGTTTGTGAAAACTTTTCAAACACAGGAAGACTATTTGAGAATTCCAGATGGTTTTCTCAGGGCGTGGTTCATGTAATGGCCTGGACTGGAAGTGAATTGCAGAGAATGTGGACATCGACAAAACAACCTGGACCTGTAACAGCATATGCCCTGGAAAAGAATGGTCATACATGGCAACTATGGATTGCCTGCGTTCTTAAACAACGAAATCTGTTTCGAAAAGGACTGAGCCGCATTGCTGTATATGATATTCAGTAACTGACCATTGGAGCGTCTCATGAAAAAAAAAGCCGCAGGGGTTATTGGAATAATATGTGCGACAGCAATCATCCTATTATCGTTATTTGTTTATTATCAGGGGTCTGACTATGCGATCCAAAAAGTAAAATCTTTTATCAGTCATCAATTTAATGTTGAACTTGATATTTATAAAATCTCAATCAATTTCTGGCAACAGGAAATCAAGTTTCATAATATCCAAATTTATGCCACCCACAAAAAACCTTTGGCAAGTTGTCACGCACTCAAACTAACACTTCATTTTTGGAGTTTCTTGTCAGACACCATTCAAATCAAGGAAATTCAAATCATTCGGCCCAGGCTGTTGTTATCAGTTGATGAAAACAGTCCTTTCAATTTACAACAGATGCTGCCTTTTTTTTCATTGGTTGATCACTTGATGAAAAAACGCATTTTTTCAATCAGACAGGCACACAAAAAAGACTCCATACAATGCCAATCGATTAATCTTGTCGATGGCACCCTATTTTTTTCTCGAGGCCCCCAAAAAAAATCATTTCGTTTAAAAAATGTCATGCTCAACATCTCACAAAAGCATATACGTCTTTCTGGCATTGTTTCCCATGCTGGAAAAAATGATTCAGAAACACAAATTCTAAAATTTAAGACTTCTGGCAGCTATTCTGAAGACAATCTGGCACACTCAATTATGACGCTGATGTCTTCTCACTCATCAGAAATCTTTTACGAACATCTTTTGGCCATTCTAAGGAAACTTCACTTTCAATCTGATGGCACGATTCAGCTTTCAAAAAACTCATTTCAACAATTTGGACATATCAAAAATAAAATCTCCGGCAATATTGTCGGCAATTTCAAACTGGAGGCACTGTCCGACTCTCCAAAACTCAATCTTTCCATTGAATATTCAGGAGGGCATATTGAAAATATTCCGATTACAAAAATATTATTGCGAATGAATCTAGAAAAACAATTGCTTGCAGTCGATGAATTCTTATTGAAGCTTCCGGACAGTCAGGTCAGTATTCAAGGCATTATTAATTTAAAAAAATTATTGACGCATAATATTCTAAAATCTCCACAAAACTGGAAACATATTTCCTGGCATTTTGTTGTCGATTCACAGAATTTTCCGGTCAATCAGTTTCACCCGGATATTCCAGATTTCTGCCGGTTTAATGGTCAGGTAAAAATCAATGGAAATGGCATTGATACAGCATCTTTCCTGTCTGAATTACACATCAACGGCCATACGCACATCCCACCGAATCGGTATTTCTTGCCTGAAACCACGATCCATTATCAAACAAACGCCCATGCAGATTCAAAAAGGTTGACAGTAAATGAACTCACTGCCCAAACTGAAGGCATGGCTTTAACAGCAAATGGTCAGTTTGATCAAAAAATGATGGGAACACTGGAGATCCATTCAAAAATGAGCGAACATTGGCTTTCCCATTTTGGTTTGCCGAGTCTTTCCTCTGATTTGCATACAGCACTAAGCATACATCGTTCAATTTCTGAAACACATGCCAACATAAAATTGACAGGAAAACAACTCACATTAGATCAATATCAACTGGGCGATTTAAATGTCGATGCCACTCTTTCAACGCCGGGTAAACTGAACATCCAAAAAGCGTCAATCTCTCAACCTTCATCATTCTTAGAAATAAAGGGTTTTTTGGATTGGAATGATTTATCAAAAATGTTGACATCAATGCCAAATCACTATGATCTTTCAATCCATTCCAATGAAATGCAATTGCATGAAATATATCCAGGACTCTCCGGATATATCAACCTTGAAGGCAACATCATGGGGAGCAAACAAGAATCCTCAGGACAGATCTCTCTCGCTGGACAGGATTTAAATATTTTTGGGCAGCGTATCAACGCTGTACTTTTTCCGGTACAATTATCTTTGGATCACATCCATATGACCTCAGGAATTATTCAAATGGCAGAAAAGGAACAGATTCAAATTTCATTTATGCTAGACAAAGAAAAAAACTATCAGGTCAACATGGATTCCAATCCAATTGCGCTGTCTCATTTGAAAGGATGTATACCCGATATCCAGGGAAAATTTCAAGTCAATATCAATGGCAAAGGAAATGTGAAACATCCGGAACTGAATGGAAAAGTTGTAGTGTCTCCCATATTATTTCAAAATAAACCTTTGCCAGACGCATTATTCAAAATCAGTACCGAACAAGATATTTTAAAAATTGACTGTCAGTCAATGCTGGACTTTCATGCCCTTTACTCATTTCAAAATGGCCATCTGGATATACGAACAAAAGCAAACAAAATGAAACTTGCCCCATTCCTGGCATCATTTGGGTTATCGCAATTCAAGGGGGAAGTCAGTGGCATATTTCAAATGGCAGGTCAAATTCGTGATATTTTTAATGCCCAGGGCCGCCTTCAAATTGATCATGCCGCTCTCATCTACAACGATTTCCCACTGGCCTGGATTGATAATTTTGATCTCATTATTCAAAATAATAAATTGACAGCATCAAACTACACAGTTCACTTTCCTGAAGGTGGTTACTGTCGTGGCAATATTTTTGGTCAATTCCCAAAAAATACGAATCTTAATATCAGTAGCAGCGTTCCGCTTGCTGTTATTCGAAATTTTACTGATAGTTTTTCAAACATATCAGGCCATCTGAAAATAGATGGCACCCTGTATCATCTTTTGAATTCGCCGATGTTTGAAGGACAAATCAGTATCGTTGATGGTGAACTGTATGCCTGGAGCAACCAAAGAATTCACCATATTCAAGGACAGATCAACGCAAAAGATCATATTCTATCTTTAAATCATTTTTCACTTGGAATAGAGAATGGTCATTGCGAGCTAAAAGGCAATATCGCTCTTAAGAAAGACCGAATCGATTTAAAAATGTCGGCATCAGCCATTCCCATATATATTCCCGATACTGCTGAACTGATGCTAAACGCCCAATTACAATATTCCAGCCGAAATCGGAAGAAAAATCTGTCCGGCAACCTTGAAATATTGGAAGGTCTTTATTATCAGGATTTCAGCCTTAATCAAATACTTTTTAAGCGAATCCAACCAGATCGTCGTCAGGACCTGATGGCTCAAATTTGCCAGATATATCCGCCCATATGCGGGACTGAACTGGATATCAGCATTCAATCTCGTTCGCCACTGATTGCAGATAATGGTATTGTGTACATGGAAGTTCATCCAGATTTAAGCATTCGAGGAACATTGTACAATCCAGTTATTTTGGGACGCACAGAAATGATTAATGGGGAAACGACTTATTTTGGAAAAACCTTTGTCTTTGAGAAAGGTCTTATTGATTTTGAGAACCCCTATCAAACAGATCCTATTATCGATATTCAAAGCAATGTAACTGTTCGTGATTGGCAAATTTCACTGGATGTTCTCGGCAAACCTGATGAGCTTCAGATCAAGTTAAGCTCAATACCAGCAGAAACGCACGAAAATATTATTTCGATTCTTCTTTTTGGGAAACCAACCCATCAGTTGTTTGTACCTGAGGACGGACCATACAAGTCAACACAGCAAATGCTTGCAGAGTTGCTCTCACGAGTCTTTGAAGAAAATATAAAAGAGACAACCGGTCTGGACACTTTTCATCTGGAAGCTCACGAACATGAAACCATTGATGACAACTTGAACGATGATTATAAAATTACATTGGGTAAAGAATTATCGCGAAGAATGTCTGTCACCTATGCATTTGAAACCCGCAAAGGTCAACTGATACATCACACCCGAGCAAATTATAAAATTTTGGAAAATTTAATTATTCAGGGGATGCAGGATACCCAGGGAACCTATGGCGGTGAATTGTTATTGCGCATGGAATTTCGAGAAATGCCAGGTTTTTAATTTTGAATCCTCAATCAATATTTGATAACTTTTGACCAATGTGTTATACATAAGAAATGGAACCTGGAAACATAGTCGAATATATCGAACAAAAAGATATCAAGTGTGCAGTTGTTTTGGAAACAAAAAAACTACGACTTCGTATCCTCACCGAAACAAACCGCGAAGTGAATCTTTCGACCAAACGATTACTTCATGTGGACCACTTACGTCTTGACCTGAGCCAGGGAAGAGACTTTTTGGTGGAATATATTAATTCCCTTGTTCGCAAACGTAAAACCATGGAAAAAAATGTTGATGTTGAAGAATTGTGGGAAGTCCTTCATGCTGAGGAAGATGAAATCGATATTGATACAATGACCGGTCTGTGTTTTGATGAAGTCAATGATGACAACAAATCTGCTGTTTTTCGGGCAATGCTTCACAATAAGTTCTATTTTAAATTTACCCCAGACAGTTTTCATCCATATTCAGAAAAGCAAATGGAAAATCTCAAACATCAGGCCAGAGAACTGGAACGAAAACAGGCTCTGGTTGATGATGGCGGCGACTGGCTTAAAACAGTGATGTCCAACCCAAATCCCATTATTCCAAGTGATAAATTGCAAACAGTGGACATTCTAAAATCTGTATATTTGTTTGGCAAGGAAAGTGATGACTACGACATTGCCCGCGGTATTGTCGACCGAGCAGGCGTGGACATTGAAAATGGGCTGTTAAAATTATTGATCAAGATGGGGGCATGGGATGAAAATGTCAATCTGGATTTATATCGCTTCGATATTTCCATGTCTTTTTCTCAGGAAGTTCTTGATCAGGCTCAATCCATTCAACATAATATTCAAGTACTGTCTGAACAACGCAAAGATTTGACTGACCTTGATCTTATCACGATTGATGGTCAGGCGACCACTGATCATGACGATGCATTGAGTATTGAGTGGGATGGCAACCAGTTTTGTTTGGGTATTCATATTGCTGATGTTGCAAGTTGTATCCCCAAAAAAAGCGCCATTGACAAATCCGCCCTGGATCGAGCAACATCTATTTATACACCAGATTTAAAAATTCCAATGCTTCCACCCGTCTTGGCCGAAAATATTTGTAGCCTTAAGGCGGATGAAATCAGACCAGCGATCAGTATGATGGCATGGGTGAATAGCCAGGCTGAAATTTCTAAATTTGATATTTTTCCCAGTATGGTGAAAGTAAAACACCAACTGACATACCATGATGCCAACCACATGGTAAATGATCATCCAGAGTTAAGGCAATTACATGAATTGGCCTGTGCATTTCGGGAGTTTCGATTGAATAATGATGCTGTATACATTACGTTACCAGAAATTCATATTCGTATTGATGCTGTTACAGGAGAAATTACCATTCATCGCGTGAATCGAGAAAGTGCATGCCGAATGTTGGTTGCAGAATCGATGATCATGGCAAACTGGATTACTGCACAATTTTTACGTAAAAACCAAACACCGGCCATTTATAGATCTCAACCTCCTCCCAAAGAACGACTATTTGAAAACCAAGAAGGCAGTTTGTTTGAAAACTGGATGCAGCGCAAATTATTGTCTCGATTTGTTTTAAGCTGTAAACCATCAGGCCATTCAGGTTTAGGCCTAGACTGCTACTTAACAGCCACATCACCCATTCGTAAATATTATGATTTAATTACCCAACGTCAGATTCGATCAGTTTTAGGGTGTGGCACCGCCTATACAAAAGAAGAAATCAATCAAATTATTCAGAATACCCGACAGCCTATGACCCATGCCAGCAGGCTACAATTTGCACGTAATCGCTATTGGATTGTCAAATATCTGGAACAACATCGAGGCGTCACAACTCCAGCAATGGTCCTGGAGAGACGATGGAATAACTATATCGTTTTGCTGACAGAATATTTACTGGAATGTTCCTTACCAGTGACATCATCCATGAATTTTGATCCGGAAGAAATGATCGAAGTAACCATTCAACGCGCAGATGCTCGAAACAATATTATTTCTTTGAGTTGGGCTGGTTAGGAATGGTTGGGAATGCTGCGAAAATAGCGTCCCCATTTATAATTCTTACTAAGGAAAGCTCTGAAAATAATTTCCTCATTATTCAATATCTGTGGATTCGTTTCTGAACCATGATTACACTGAAGAAGATGAATAAGATGAAATAAAGACACTTTAAATTCATCTTATTCATCTTCTTCAGTGTAATCATGGTTCAAAAAACTGAATGAACATTTATTTACTTAATGGGGAACTTTTTTTACGTATCGGAAAAACAAAAATACATGAAAAAGATCAAAAACAATATGCAACGTTATAATTTGTTAATGTGCATAGGGTATCATAAGATAAATATGACAAATATATTAACACAAAAAAACATAGTATTATTAATAGGATGCCTTCTCTTTTTGTTTCTTGTTCCTTTTAAGGGATCGGCAAAAGAGTCATTAAAGATATCCTTGATGGTTTCCAGTGGAAAACAAAGAAGTGTTTTTGTTAAGGAAATCAGAAGATTTATGAAAGAACATCCTGAAATTGAAACCATACACAGGGAAATGGAACAGGAGTCATACAAAAACGCCATTGATTCATGGCTCAGTTCAGAAAAATTCCACAGTGATGTCTTCTTGTGGTTTTCAGGAGCCAAACTCAAAGATTTTGTATCCAGAGGATGGGTCCAATCCATTGACGATTTATGGAAAAATCAAAACTGGGATAATAAATTTACAAAAATCTCTAAAACTGCAGTCACTGTTCAAGGAAGTATTTATGGTGTTCCAATTTCTTATTATCAATGGGGTTTTTACTATCGCAAATCAATTTTTCAGAAATATCAAATCCAGATACCTCAAAATTGGGAAGCGTTTCTGAAGGTTGGAGAGGTGTTAAAAAAACATAATATTGCGCCTATTTTGTTAGGTTCAAAATATCGTTGGACAGCTGCGGGATGGTTTGATTATCTGAATTTACGCATCAATGGTCTTCCATTTCATAATCGCTTGATGGCAGGCCATATCGCATATACAGATCCTCGTATTATGGAGTTATTTCGATATTGGAAAGAATTACTGGATCGCCAATTCTTTCTAAAGTCTCACAACGAACTTGACTGGCGAAGTGCCCTTCCATACCTGTATCGCGGCAGGGCAGGCATGTTACTGATGGGCAATTTTCTTGTACCACATCTACCTGAACGATTTATTAACGATATTGATTTTTTTCGATTTCCGCAGATCAAACCTGAGATGCCATACTATGAGGAAGCGCCAATTGATATGCTGATTATTCCTCATAATGCAAGGAACAAAAAGGCAGCACAACAATTTTTAGCGTTTATGGCACGGGCTGATATCCAATACGACATGAACAGTCAGATGGGAATGATTTCTCCCAACCGAACTGCCAAAAAAGGAAAAAACAAATTCGTCCAGGCCGGAGCGAAAATCCTTGAAGAAGCTGAAGGTATTTCTCAATTTTATGACAGGGATACATCTCGAAAAATGTATGAGGCGGGTATGGATGCGATTATTCAGTTTATGAAACAACCTGAAAAGATTGGGGATATCTTGAAAGATTTGGAAAAGGTCAGAGCAGAATTGTTTTAATTATGAGTCATTTTCGAAATATACTGAATGTCAACCTGTAACCTATATTGGTTGTTGAAAAAGTTGTTTTGGAATTCGGAATGATTGAAAATTTATTTCCTCCTAACACTGCTGACCGAGATGTTTAATAGGAGCTCTCCCCACAGATGTACCTGAAAAGGATAATTACATTGTGAAGAACATTACCCTGCATCAAAGTAATAAAACCGAAATATTATTGGATTGCCTGACTGAAGTCCTTGATAAGCCATTAACAAATCCTTTTACACCGGAAACCATTGTCGTCCAAAGCAAAGGAATGGAACGTTGGATTTCATTGAAACTGGCTGAACGTCTGGGGTGTTGTGCCAATATTCGATTCCCCTTTCCCAATGCCATTGTCAAATCATTGTTTGAATATTTAATGCCAGAACTTAATCTGTCCGATGACATTGAAAAAGTTCAAGCTTTTGATATGGATGTGATGACCTGGAAATTAATGTACGCTATTTCTGATTTTTTGGAGCACCCTTCTTTTTCTCAACTGTCAAACTATCTCAACCAGGATGTCATCGCAGATTTAAAACAAATACAACTATGTGAACGTATTGCTGACACCTTTGAACAATATATTATTTACCGGCCAGACTTAATACAATCCTGGGAAAATACTCAAAATGACAACTGGCAAGCTATTCTTTGGAAATCTCTCACAACCAATGTTGCTGATTTTCATCATAGTCAGTTAGGCAAAATGGCGATAAAACGTTTGTTTGATCCGGCTCACAGACCATCCCACATGTTTGCAGAGCGCGTTCTTGTTTTTGGTATTTCAACATTACCCGTGTTTCATATTCAATTGTTGATGGCGCTTTCACAACTATGTCCGGTTCACATTTTTGTGCTCAATCCCAGCCAGGAATATTGGGGGGAGATACGATCCAAAAAAGAGATTTCTAAAATTCAAAAAATTGAAAATGCAGATGAAACGGACTTATATCTTGAGGAAGGCCATCCTCTATTGGCATCAATGGGTAAAATGGGCCGAGATTTTTTAAACTTGCTGTATGGAAACATGGATGATCATCGCATTCAAATAGATTTTAATGATCGATTTGAACCGATTTCAGCGCATAATTTGTTAACGCATATTCAAGCTCAACTTTTTGAACTCCATGCGCCGACACAGTCTTTAATAAAGATTGATCACAAGGACCAATCCATCAAGCTTCATTCCTGTCACAGTGCAATGCGTGAGGTTGAAATATTATACGATCAATTACGTCACATGTTTGACAATGATCCGACACTAAAACCAAAAGACATTCTGGTAATGACGCCTGATATTGAAACCTATGCCCCTATGATTCAGGCTGTATTTGAACACCCTGATAATAAAAATGCCATCCCTTATTCAATTTCTGACCGAAATCTGCGCAAAGAAAGTCAGATTATGGACACTTTTTTTATGATCCTGGATTTGGTTGGAAGTCGTCTTGAAGTTACCCCTATGCTGGCTATTTTGGAATGTCCTGCAGTTGCTCGAAAATTTCAAATTGTCAGTGATGATATGCCATTAATTGTTCACTGGCTGGAATCAACACGCTTAAGATGGGGACAATCTGGGAAATATCGAGAAAAGTTTGGTATGGCCGCCTATTCAGAAAATACCTGGCAAAATACCCTGGATCGATTGCTTTTAGGGTACGCGATGTCAGGTGAGAATGAAGCGCCTTTTTGTCAAATTCTGCCCTTTGATGAAATAGAAGGGCAACATGCCAGTATTATGGGGCACCTGGTGCAATGGGCGGAAACAATATTCAAATATGTTCATCTGTTGGATTCATCAAGGCTTTTAAAGGATTGGGCGAAGGTACTGAATCAATTGATTGATGATTTTTTTCTACCACAGGAGGAAGAAGATATCCAGATTGTTACCATAAGAAAGGCGATTCATCGACTGGAAAAAATTGCAATTTATTTAAAGAATGATCTTCAAAACCTGGAAACAAAGCCCATTCATTTTACAGCAATAAAATGGTATCTCAACCAAAGCTTGCAAAAGCCAGGGTCGTATTTGGGCTTTTTGTCTGGCCATGTAACCTGTTGTGCAATGCTCCCCATGCGTGCCATACCATTTAAAGTGATTTGCATGATTGGCCTTAATGATATTGATTACCCTCGCAAAGATCGTCATCTCGATTTCAATTTAATGGCTCAACATCCAAGACCTGGAGATCGTTCTCTTCGCAATGATGATCGCTATATTTTTCTTGAAGCCATTTTATCTGCCAGAAAGTGTCTATACATGAGTTATATCGGACAAAGCATTAAAGATAATTCCAGTCGTCCCCCCTCAGTTTTAATCAGTGAATTGTTAGATTATCTGGATGATCATTTCTGTTTTTCATCGGGCGATGCACGAAAAGCGTTGATTTCATCTCATCGGCTACAGGCCTTCCATCCAGCATATTTTAGCAACGAATCCAAGCTTTTGAGTTACTCAAAAGAAAACTGTCGCGCAGCACAAATATTGATTGATCCTACAAATGACCATGATCAATCATTTATCAACCAACCCATAAACGATGAAATCGAAAAGAACATTCATATTTCTGAATTACAAAATTTCTTTAAACAACCTATACCCCATTTTTTTAATAAACGATTAGGGATCTTTTTATACGATCAACTACAAACCTTTGAAAGACGAGAACCTTTTCAAGTGGACGGTCTCAATCTTTATTGGCTAAAAGTTGAGCTTTTGGAAAAATTGCTGTCAAACAATAATCCATATGATGCGCTGTCCCAAATACGCGCCAAAGGTGTCTTGCCATTGGGGCAAATGGGCCAATTGGATTATTATAAAATTATCGAAGGGTTAGGCGCCATGGTAAAGGGGGTTCGCCCACTGATTCAACATTCGAAACCAGATCTGTCTGTCGATTTGAAAATGGCTCAGTTTCGCATATATGGCAATATTAAAAATCTTTTTGAAAGAGGGCTGGTTTCATATCGCCCGGCACAAAGCAAGGCTGAAGATTTTATTTTATCCTGGATCAATCATTTAATATTGAATGCGTTGAAAGGAGGTCATCAAATCTCATTTGTTGTCGGTACAGATGGTGTGTATCAATTATCTTCGGTGAATAACAGTCCGTCATTACTTAATGAGTTATTGCGACTATATCAAAGCGGTTTAAACATGCCCCTTCATTTTTTCCCAAAATCCTCTTTTGCCTATATTGATTCCATATATCGAGGAAAAAGTGAGTCTGAGGCTCTTATTGATGCGCAAAAAGTATGGATGCCCAATCACAATCAACAGGCGCCTTCTGAATCTGAAAATCTATACCATATGCGATATTTTCAGTCATCAGATCCTTTTGATCACTCTTTTAAGGAGATTGCAAAAACAGTAGCCCTCCCAATAGTTCAACATATAAAAAAAATAGAATAGGTATGGACCCTTATCAGATTTTAAAAGAATACTACTCTGAATCCTCATCACTGTATAAATGCCTGGTTTCTCATAGTGAGCGGGTCGCCCAAAAAGCCTTGGATTGTGCGAAAAACGTTGATGTCGATCGGGTTTTTATTTGGGAAGCGGCATTATTGCACGATATTGGAATTCATTTAACATATGCCCCGAAAATTGAATGCTATGGCAATCTCCCCTACATTTTGCATGGATATTTGGGCATGCGGTTGCTGGAACAAAAAGGATTGTTTCGTCATGCTCAAGTTTGTTTAAGGCATGTGGGTGTGGGGTTGTCAATAAAAGATATTCAGGAGAATCGCTTGCCGTTGCCAGAAATAGATATGCAACCGGAAACATTGGAAGAAATAATAATTTGTTATGCAGATTTGTTCTTTTCCAAATCTAAAAACAATGTTGAAAAATCACTTGATCAAATTCAGAGGGAGTTGTCAGGTTATCATCAAAAATCTTTAGAACGATTTATGAGATGGCATCAGTGTTTTGATTCAAACCTTTTAATATCAAAAACCCCTTGACAAAAGACTTTTATATTTATACATTTCTCTTTAGAAATATTTTGGCCTTCTTTATTTTGAGTGAAAAGGAGTTAACATTTTATCCAACTTTTTTTTGAACCATTATGTTCATGTATCGGAAAAACAAAAATTCGATAGATATTATTTGTTGAATCGTTTCTGAACCATGATTACACTGAAGAAGATGAAATAAAGACACTTTAAATTCATCTTCTTCATCTTCTTCAGTGTAATCATGGTTCAGAAACGATTCAACAATATTCAATAATGAGGAACTTATTTTCAGCGCTTAAATACTCATAAAAAAATTGCCCGAAGGGCATTATGTTCATGTATCGGAAAAACAAAAATTCGATAGATATCATTATTCAATATTTGTTGAATCGTTTCTGAACCATGATTACACTGAAGAAGATGAAGAAGATGAATTTAAAGTGTCTTTATTTTATCTTATTCATCTTCTTTAGTGTAATCATGGATCAGAAATGAATCAACAATTTTCAATAATGAGGGACTTATTTTTAGCGCTTAAGTTAAGTTCTCATAAAATAAAAAATTGCCCGAAGGGCATTATGTTCCAGAAAAAAGGGGTAACCTCATGTTAAAATACAAGTCTGCAATGTATGCTAAATCGTCAAACAAAACTCATGCGCAAGTTTTGCCTTCGTCCCTACCCAAAAAAAAGGCAAAAGGTCAAGTCAAAAAGCCGATCAGAAAAACAAAATGGACGCTGAAAGATATTCGCAACCATCAGGATAATATGTCAGATGGAACAATTCCATGGGAAGAGATATGGGAAGTACCAGGAATTTACACAGCAAAAGAATATTATAATATGATGGATGAAGATTGCCACTGGGAATTAGTGGATAATAAAATTCTGGTTCATTCCCCTGCTGGAATGGAACATCAAGATATTGTTGGTAGCCTATATACTTTAATCCGCACACATGTGACAGTCAAGGGATGGGGGATTGCCTACACAGCACCAGCTGGACTTGAAATTGAAGGTTTGGCGAATAAATTTGAACCTGATATTTTTGCAATCAGCCAGGAAAAAGCTGTTTTTGTGGGGGGCTCATTTTGTGAATATGTACCTGAACTGGTCATTGAGGTGGCGCTAACCAAAAAAGCACTGAATTATATTTTAGATAAAAAATACAAAAAGTTTGAAGACTATGCTCGTATCGGTATAAAGGAATACCTGGTCATTTTTGCACCGAAAGCGGGTGAGGTCGTATACTATCATTATGAAAATGTAAATGCGCAGTTTATTCAAAAAGAGAACACAGACACTATTTACCTTCAGACAATTGGTTTATCCTTTCCATCTGATTTGATTTTAAATCGAGATTATTGGAGAACATCAATTATTGACCAGTTTCTCAGTTCAACAGTCGTTGAGAATATTGATCCAAAAATTCGAGTGAATGGCGTTGATCCAAAAATTCGAGTGAATGGCGTTGATCCAAAAATTCGCGTGGATGGTGTTGATCCCAATATTCGCGTGGACGGTGTTGATCCCAATATTCGTATTGCAAATATTCCACCTGAGACTGTTGTTGAGTATATATCACAGAAGGAACTTGCTCAACATATGGATCCAAGAATTCGAGTGAATGGCGTTGACCCCAAAATTCGTATGGATGGTCTTGATGCAAAAACAAGGTTGGAAGGTTTAAGTATTGAAGAAATTAAAGAATTTCTTGCAAATCGAGAAGCGCAGTCTTGAGTAGCGCAGCAAAATGATAAGGGATGCTCGGAAAATAAGTTCTCCATTTATTGTGATTTTACTGTTCAGTCTTTTTTGAACCAGGTTTACGCTGAAGAAATATAGACAATTATATTCTTCTGTGTCATCATGGTCCAAAAATATGTACCGGTTCTTTGAGTTTCTCTCTCATAAAAAGACAGGAGAAAAAATGAAATCAATCATAAAAAAAGAATTTTTATATTGTATCGTCTTCATTGCATGTATTGCTATTGGCTCGCCAATCAATGCTTCAGAGACCCAAAATATTGATCCACAAGCGCCTGTTTATCACCCGCCAAATCCGGAAGCTGGCAAAAGAAGGCTGGAAGCCGGTGATTCAGAAGGTGCTAACAGAGGTGTCAGAGTGCGAGGCGTGAGGGTTCGTGGGGTTCGTGTTAGAAGTAGCGGTACGCGGGGATCAAGCTCAATGTCCGCAGGTCTTACAGATGGTTTGTCTGGCATGCTCAATACTGATATTAAACGAGAAGGCACATCTGAGTCAGTGCAAATATCTTTTCCCAAACGTTTGGCGCCCATCGCTTCAGAACAAACTGGGTTTACATCAAATAGTCAACCCAATTTATACTGGTACATATCAGCTCAGTATAAAGGTGAAATGGAATTTAAACTCAATGAGCCAAAAGTTAGCCAACCGGTACTGTCGGTAAAATTATCCGGCTCACCGGCTGAAGGGATCTATGGAATCAAACTGAAAGATTATAATGTCAAATTAAAACCGGGAATAGAATACGAGTGGTTTATTACAATTATTACTGATCCTCTGGAACGTTCTGGCGATATTTATGCCAGTGCAACAATCAGTTATGTTAAACCTTCCAACGACTTAAATGATTTATTTAATCTGGCATCTCTTGAACAAAGATATTATGTTTTTGCCAAAAATGGGTATTGGTATGATTCAATTAGCTCTCTTTCTTCTTTAATTGAACAGTTTTCTACAACAAAAAAATTTCGATTGCATAGAGCCGCTTTATTAAAACAAGTCAATCTTCCCAAAGCTGCGCGGTATGATTTAAGCATGGTTAATATCCCATAATACACTTGATATATCGGAAAAACAAAAATTCTATAGATATCATTATTCAATCATTGTTGATTCGTTTCTGAACCATGATTACACTGAAGAAGATGAATTTAAAGTGTCTTTATTTCACCTTCTTCAGTGTAATCATGGTTCAAAAAAAAGAATGAACTGTTGACAAAGTAAATGCTTGATATTTAGTTCTTGAACAGTCAAGCATTTTTAATGGGAAAATTTATTTTACGAGCTTTCCTAACTAATCAATTGAGAAATGAATCGACCCAAAAAAACAGCAAGCAAACCAACGATTAATTGAGTGGACATATAGACCATAGATGCCATATAGCGATGGTTCATGATTAAACTTAAAGCATCATTACTGAATGTAGAATAAGTGGTAAAAGATCCTAGCAAGCCAATCAAAATAAAGCTTTTGATTTCAGGAGAAAAGATTTGCCAGGATTCGTTCAAATGAATTAGCCCCCCCATAAGTAGACATCCCAATAAATTGACAGTCAATGTGCCCCAGGGAAAAAAAAGACCTTTATTCAATTGTTGAATGTGAGTGCTGACAACAAATCTCAGGATTGCCCCCACAAATCCACCCATTCCAATGACAAAGAGCTGAAGAATATTATGTTTGATCGTCATAATTTAACAAAAAAGGGGAATAAGCGTCTATGACGCATATTCCCCTTTTATGAAAAAATTACATTGCCGCTAAATCTTAGTGGACGAGTAACTTCGTTACAGTTTCTGCCATGGGTGTCGCATATATCAAAATAAGCGAAATAACCAGAGCATAGATACACAATGATTCAATCATTGCCAAACCAATCAGCATGGTCACTGTTACTTTTCCTGATGATTCAGGATTGCGGGCGATTCCCTCAACTGCTGATTTCAGGCCAAGGCCTTGTCCAATTCCACAACCAAAGGCTGCAATTGCAATACCGAAACCGGCTGCTGTCACACAAGCGACAAAAAAAGTTAAAGCTGCTGCTTCCATTTAAAAAATCCTCCTTAAAAAATTAAATTAAATATTTGGCTTCTTCAACCTGCCACAACAATTTGAGCAGGGTATTTTTAAACACGATCAAGGAATATTGAGGATTCCTCCATCAGTGATTTTTTTAATCATCAATGAGCATGCTCCATTGCTCCTGAAAAATACATAATTGTCAGCAAAAAGAAAACAAATGCCTGGACCAAAGCAACAAATATTCCCAGCGCCATAATCGGCAGGGGAGCAAAAAACGCACCTGCCAGCGCAAATAGAATCGCCAACACCAATTCATGTCCCATCATATTACCAAACAAACGAAAGGACAGTGAAAGAATTCTCGCAACATGACCGATGATTTCAATGGGAAAAATAATTGGAACCATCCACCAGACAGGGCCCATAAAATGTTTAATATATGAAACCCCATGGTACATAATACCAATGATATGGGTGAAAACAACAACAACCAATGCACAAGACAGAGTGGTATTTAAATTTGCAGTCGGTGGAAAAAAACCAGGAATCAATCCCACCAAATTACATAAAAAAATATAAATAAAAATGGTCGCTGCCAGTGGAAAAAGCCATCGCCCTTCCTCACCTGTCACACCAATCATAAAGTCCTCAATTCCCCCAACAAGCGCTTCCAAAACATTTTGTCCTTTTGAAGGAATCATTTGAAGCGTTTTGGCTCCAAGATATGAAACGATCACTAAAATACCCATTACCACCCATGAATATACAACATGCGGGTACTGATGTCCAAAATGACCAAGGTTAATAAAATCACCAAAAATTAGATATGGATGTTCCACTTATATTGCCTCCTTAATTATAAATTATTTATTTGTAATAAAATTTGTTTTTAATTCAACTAATGTTGCTAGCATTATACTGGTTACGACAATTGATAGACCCACAAACAGCCCCAATGGGTCAACCCAATGCTGAGATATTAAAATCATCAATATGATTGCACTTACAAAAAAACGCATATAATATTTGGCAATCACAACGTGATGACTGACCAATCTTTCTGGCTGAAATGCCTTTTTTAAAGTTCGCCAGAGAAGATGAAAATTCACTGTTACGATTAAGCCACCGGCCAATATGCCCATAGCAAATAATTCTGAAAGAAAAGCAAATCCGCCAATAGTTACTGCAGCAAATATAACCCAGTTTGCTATAACCACAAATTTTAGTATTCTTTTTTGTGTATCCATAATTTTATAGTTTTTGACTTTTCTTCATTGCCAAAAAAATATTTCTAAAACCGGCTGCAATTCCTAATCCCAGTCCACTTAAGGTACAAATTGGCGGAATTCCTAGAACGTATCGATCTAAAAATATTCCTAAAAATAATCCAATAAATATTGACAGCGCTATAGATAATCCCAAGCTGCTATAATATGAAATGTCTTTTAGAAATTGTCTTGTTTCTTCACTCATAAAGGGTTCCCAATCATTCTTTCGGGGGCATGACTAACATATATCATTATATAAGTCAAACAGAATTCTTATGGAGAGGTTATTTTTTTCTTGTTGGAATTTTCCATTCATAAGAATGGCCTTCATAATTTTTAAATACCCAGGATGAATCCGAACGTTTCAAAATATAATTGGGTAATAATGGAATTTTTCCACCGCCACCAGGTAAATCCATCATGTACTGGGGAACCCCCATTCCTGATATCCGCCCACGTAAATGTGACATTATCTGAATTCCTGTTTCAATGTTGGTTTGGAAATGGGATGTCCCTCGAGTGTCATCCAACTGATGGATATAATATGGGCGTACACGCATGGACAGTAATGTTTGCATTAATTCAAGCATTATATTTGGATGATCATTGACTTTTTTTAAAAGAACTGTTTGGGACCCCAAAGGAAAGCCGGCATCTACAAAACTGCGAATGACTTTTTGCGATTCACCTGATATTTCTTTTGCATGATTGACATGTAGATTCAAGTAAATGGGATGATATTTTCGGAGTTGGTTCACCAGGCGAGCTGTGATTCTGTGAGGCATCAATATGGGAATTCGTGAATGAATTCGAATGAGCTTTACGTGTGACATCTGTTTCAATTGATCTAGTATTTCAAACAAGGTGGCATCATCTTGCATAAAAGGCTCCCCGCCTGACAATATGACCTCTTGGATGGTTTGAGTTTTGGCGATATATTCAATACCATCCTGAATGAGAGATCGAGACACCTGGGCTTGTTTTCCAATAAATCGTTTGCGCATACAAAAACGACAAAATGATGGACAGGTGTTGGATATCATAAATACAACCCGGTCCGGGTAACGATGAATAACCTGACTGACAGGAGATTGCTGTTGTTCCGCCAGAGGATCTTCATCACCCACATAGCCGGACAACTCTTCCTTTCTAGGGATAAATTGGATGGCAACCGGATCATTGAAATCTTGAGAAATCAGATCCAATACATAAGGATGAATACGCATCGGATATTGATCAACCACTGGCTTAAGGTGTTCAAGTGAAATATTGAAATGGGTTGATAAGGCTTGAAGTGTTGAAATGCTATTTTGTGTTGAAATCATTGCCAATTCTTAATTATTTATGAACCATCATGCTCCATAAGGAAGGTTCTGAAAATAAGTTCCTCATTATTCAATATTTGTTGATTCGTTTCTGAACCATGATTACACTGAAGAAGATGAATAAGATGAATTTAAAGTGTCTTTATTTCATCTTATTCATCTTTTTCAGTGTAATCATGGTTCAAAATAAGAATCCACAAATATTAAATAATGAGGACTTTATTTTCCGAGCATTCCTAAGTAAGTGATCATATATATTTGGGTATATCGTAGCAAATTATAATTTATTTAGGATGTTGACTTCTTAGCCCTAAAAGAGTGTAATATAACAGCCCAGGGCAACGCCTTAAAAAGCGTTTAAATTATTCATCGCATCCCCTTTGAAAAAACATTGCTTTACTAGATGATAAAACAGGTTTTGTTATAATGCTTTGATCCAACAACAACTGTTCTGTTTGTTTCCAATCTGAAATGTTGATTGTTCCCAAAGGTTGATTATTTTTGGGTTTCATTAATGGGCGTGATGAAATGATTTGCTTTTCAATGAGTTTTCGTTCAGTGGCTTCATCAAATGTTTGAATAATATTAACAGTTTGTGTCAGCTTGTTTTTGTCGAGCGCTTGAGTCCATCCTTTAATTATCGCATTTCGAAATTTACAAACCTGTACAGGATGATGATTGGCATGCTTTTGTGTGGTGATAATGGAGTTGCCTACTAATTGCACACCATAATCATAGGGAGAAAAAAAAGCAATCTCTTCATTGGCAGATGCCAGCTTCTCCTGAATAACGATGCCATTAGAATTTTGATAAACCGGCCATAAATCAACTTTCCCTGTATAAAATGGGGTATAGTCATAGCGAACACTATAAAATGAGACGTCACTTATTTGCATTTCAGCTTTTTTTAAGAGTGCTTTCATGATTGTTTCATCTTCGTTTCCAAATGTGATACCTATGGTTTTACCTTTCAGATCCTGCAAGGATTTCACTTTCATTCTATTTTTAAAATACATCCAACACATGGGACTTTTTTGAAACAATTGCGCAATCACACAAATAGGCGCTCCTTTTTCAAGGGCTTTGATAATTTGATCTCCCGAAGCGACCCCAAACTGGGCACGTCCCATTTCAAGTTCAGTAATCGCATTCCTTTCAACACCGCCTGCACGTATTGTAACTTTCAAACCTTGTTCATGAAAAAAACCATTGGCATTGGCATATAAACTCCCTGCAGCACCTGAATTTAACAACCATTTTAAACGATAAAGAATCTGGCCATCATCTTGATTTTGCTTTTTACATGCAATAAAAAAACTGAAAATCATCATGCACAACGCAAGGGCAATATATTTTTGTAACTGGCACGAATATATCAAAACGACACCTCTATTAACTCTGACATGCCACCAATAGGAACGTTTTCAACCTTGACAACCAATTGGCGTTTATCTGTTGTGACATAGAAATATGCCTTATAAAAAAATTTTTTATAACCAGTGGGGGTTAATAACAATTTCTTACAATTGAATCGTCCCGCAGGAACATCGACAACAACATCCTCCAGTGTCTTAAACTTCAAGCAATGTCTTTTCAATCCTGGAAATTGAGTGATACGAATGAGGTCAAAAGCTGCTGGAAACTTTTTATTTAAATCCATCGTGCGAACCAGGCCGGTTATTTCTACATAAGCCTGACTATGAAAGATCTTATTTTTTTGAAGCTTTTTGCCATCCCAAATGCCGTTCATGGTAAAATGCCCCTCTTTTGTAAAGGTCATCAGCATTTTGTTGGGGCCGGCGTAGTAATCAATCGTAAGGGGTTTGAAATCGGATGTACTGACAATATTCCAGCAATGATAACCACCCGGCTCATAAATCTCGGGATCAGTATAATCACCGCATGAGGTATATTTAATAAACTCTTTTCCATAATGAATGACCATTTTTTCTGTGTAGTTTTTACCATCAATTTTGACTGCGTAGCGCAAATGTTCTGTTTCTGAAATTGCTGCAAACGCAACAAGATGATTAAATAAACAGATAAAAAAAATGATATAATGTTTTTGAAGATTTGATTTCATTTTATCTCCATTGGTTCGCTTAGGGCGCATTCTAAAAAAGGGGGCATTTTTCTAAGCCCTGAAAGAGCTTTATATACCCTATTGCCGTCAGGGTAAGGCAAACGAAATTGTTTCAATAATTCGTAAGGGCGAACATAATGCCCTTCGGGCAATTTTTTTATTTTATGAGCATTTAAGCGCTAAAAATAAGTTCCTCATTATTGAATATTGTTAATTCGTTTCTGAACCATGATTACACTGAAGAAGATGAATAAGATGACATAAAGACACTTTAAATTCATCTTATTCATCTTCTTCAGTGTAATCATGGTTCAGAAACGAATCAACAATATTCAACAATATTCAACAATATTCAATAATGATATCTATCGATTTTTTTTCCGATACATATAAATGAGTTACCTATTATTGTTGTTATTTGATGAGTCGCTCAGATCATCGTAATGTCTTACCCAGGCGTTGCCATGGGCTGTTATATAACGCTCTTTCAGGGTGTAGAAAATGCCCCCTTTTATAGAAAGCGCCCATTCGCTTATTGCTGGATTTCCTGGGACTGACAATAGCAAACAACCATATCACGAACATATTTTTCAGACATTGGTTTGGTTATAAATTCGTTACATCCGACATTGATGGCTGTTTGTCTTATTTTTTCATCATTGTCTGCACTAATCGCAATAATGGGAGTAGGTGTCGTCCCTTTTTCCTTTTCAAAGGATCTGATTCGAGTAATCGCTTCAAGACCACCCATAACAGGCATTTGAAGATCAATTAAAACAAGATCATATGTACCTGTCTTAAAATAATCCACACAAACCTGTCCATTTTCAGCAAGATCAAGTACACAGGGAAAAGGCTCGAGATAGTGCCCGATCATGAGCATATTATTCGGGCTGTCATCAGCGACCAGGATTCGTATTTGTCTGTTAAAAACTAATTTTTCTGTAAGTTTTTGATTTTGTGTTGAGTCTGAATTTTGCACGAACGTATCTTGAGAAGATTTGGGTAATAGGACAGAAATAGATGTCCCCTCATGTTCATTGGATTGAAACTGGATATCCCCATCATGGTTTTTTGCAATGAGCATTGCACTATAAGTGCCCAGTCCAGTACCCGATTTTTTACCACTGGTCGCATATTTTTCAAAAAAACGATGTTGTAAATCCGCAGGAATCACTCCCTGATTATGGATTGTCAGTCGATGACGTTCTGGGTTTGTTTTGAGTTTGATTGTTATGTTTTCATTGGCAGGTGATGCTTCAATCGCGTTTTTGATTAGATTGGCCAGTAGAACTTCCAGGAGTCGCTTTTCGCCAACAACAGTGTATACATCTTGATCATTCATGGGTAGATCATGGACAAAGAATAAAAGCTGAACATTCTTGCTCGTGATAAGTTGATAGAAATCCATTTCAATTTTTTTCAAAATGGGAACCACATTGCAAGGAACAGGTAAAAATTCATATTTTCCTTGTTCCATTTTAAAAATATCCAGTGAGTGATCAATCATTTCCAGTGCCTGTCTGCCACTCGCCTGAATTTGTTTGATCCAAATATGTTGATCATCATTGTAATTTTCATACATCAATAGCATATCTGACAGGCCGATAATTCCGCTAAGGGGATTTTTGAGATCATGGCGCATAATTCGATCAACGTCTTCACGAAGTCGTTCCATTTCCTTACGTTCTGAAATATCGCGAATCAGTATCCACAGGTCAGTATCATTTTCAGCAGAGCGCCATAATCGCATTTCAACAGGAATGCTTGAGTTTGACGTTTGTATCAACAAACTCTCAAAAGGTTCACTGTAACCAAGTTGCATCACCTGATTTTCAACAATGTGATTCAATTGATCTTGGGTCTTAGTGGATAAAAAGTCAGTCAAAATAGGCAAAGAATCACTGGAAAGCGAAAATAACTTTTTTGCTCCAGGATTGATATCCAGAATGTCAAAGGAAGCATTGGTTCTGATAATCGCATCAATACTGGTATCAAATAAGCCCTTGTACTTTTTTTCACTTTGCTTCAGCTCTGAATATAATGTTTTCAGTTCATTCGTTTTTTGTCTAAGGCTGATTTGTGTTTCGACGCGGGTCAGCAGCTCTTCAGCTTGAAAAGGCTTGGTGACATAGTCTACTGCTCCAACATTGAACCCTTTGACAATATCAACAGTTTCAGTTTTTGCAGTCAAAAATATGATAGGGATTTCCTGGGTTTTGGGGTTGGCTTTGATCTGCCGGCATGTTTCAAAGCCATCAATGCCTGGCATCATGACATCAAGTAGAATTAGATCTGGCATTAATTGTTCAACTCTTGCCAGGGCTTGTTCCCCATTCATTGCCGGAGTTATTAAATAATCGTTTGCCCCCAAAATACTGCCTAAAACTTGAAGATTTTTGGGAACATCATCAACCATTAAAATTAATGGTTTTTTTGATTTTTGTTCGGATTGCGGCATTGTATTTTTCCCGAAAGACTCTGAATGATTAAACACCTGCAACAGGGATGAGAGCGCGCTGTCACAGATTGTTCTCAACACAAAAACGAATCTCGAGTCATATCAATGAATGATGAAAATGTCAAATATTTATAACTGAAACAAGAATTCTGTAACAATCTAATTATAGTCGTTACAAAAGCGTTTTTCCAGTTTTGAAAAACGCTTTAATACCAATCAGTTCACTTGCATTCATGTTTTCTGTTGTTTACACCGCTACCTGAGATCGATCTAAACTGCGATATTGAATGGCTTCGGCAATATGCTGTGGCTGAATAGAGTCCATTTGATCAAGGTCAGCGATTGTTCGAGCAATTTTTATGATCCGATGAAACGCTCGAGCTGATAATCCAAGTTTATCCGACGCTGTTTCAAGCAGTTTGTATGAAGAGTCATCCAATTGGCAGTGTTGCTGCAGTAATTTTTGAGACATTTGTGCATTACAATAAATTTTTTCGTCCTTAAATCGTTTTGCTTGAATAAACCTTGCATCTGCCACACGTTTACGTATCACTTCTGAAGACTCACTTTGGGCCTCATTTTTTAATTCTTTGTAAGAAACCGCAGGCACATCAACATGGATATCAATTCGATCCATCAAAGGACCTGATATTTTACTTCGATAGCGATGTATTTGTTGAGACGAACATCGGCAATCATGGTTGGGGTCCCCCAAGTATCCACAAGGGCATGGATTCATTGCTGCAACCAGTGTGAAAATACTCGGATATGTCACACTGATCGCTGCACGAGATATTGTCACTGATTGATCTTCAATGGGCTGACGAAGGACCTCTAAAACATTTTTTTTGAATTCTGCCAATTCATCCAAGAATAAAACGCCATTGTGAGCCAGGCTAACTTCTCCGGGTTTTGGTGAATGCCCGCCACCAATTAATCCAGCATCAGAAATGGTATGATGAGGAGATCGGAAGGGACGTTGGGTTACCAATGCATCACTCTTTCTTAGCAACCCAGATACACTGTAAATTTGAGTGGTTTCAATGGCTTCATCAAAACAAATCGGTGGTAATATTGTAGCCAAACGTTTGGCCATCATGGTTTTACCAGAACCAGGGGGGCCAATCATAATGACATTGTGTCCTCCGGATGCTGCCACTTCAAGGGCACGTTTCACATTCTCCTGACCTTTAACTTCTGAAAAATCATTTGCATTCTGTGTCTGTTGGTGAAAAAGCTTCTCTAAATTAATTTTTGTCGGAGAAATATCGGCAAGACCTCTGCAATAATCCACCAATTCTTTTAAATGATCAATACCAATGACTGTGATATCCTCAATGACTGCTGCTTCATGGGCATTGGCTTTTGGCAGAATAACTCCTTTAAGACCGGCGCGTTTTGTACCGATTGCCATTGGCAATGCACCATTGACTGGTTTGACACGGCCATCTAAAGATAATTCGCCCAAAAACAAGAATTGCTCCATCAGTTCCCAGGAAATTACATTGGTGGCTGCCAATATGCCCACTGCAATGGGGAGATCAAAGCCTGTTCCTTCTTTTCGAATGTTTGCTGGTGCGAGATTGACAGTAATCCGCTCATAAGGAAAATAATAACCAGAATTTCCAATGGCTGATTTAACCCGATCTTTGCTTTCCTTCACTGTCGCTTCAGGAAGTCCTACCATAGTAAAAGCAGGTAATCCATTGGATATATCTACTTCCACTTCCACGACATGCGCTTCAATACCAATAATCGCACAAGATAGAATTTGAGATAACATGTTTTAAAAGATCCTTTAATTTTCGTTGCTTTTTTCCTTCTTTTTTGGAATTCTTAAAACTTGACCATCATAAACCCTTAGATCATCTGTCATATGGTTAATTGCCGCAATTTTTTTCAATGGCACGTCAACCTTTTGTGCAATTGACTTTAATGTATCACTAGGCTTAACTTTATAGTAATAATCAATCTCTAACTTTTCATTCTGCAGTTTACGTACTCGAGCGATTGCTTTTTGATGGCCATTGGATTGAAAAGTTGAATGGACATTTTCTTGGGATTCCGGTTGAGGCACAAACAAGATTTGTCCGGATTGAAGAGGTTGATTTTTTAAATGATTAATCTTTTTTAATTGATCTGCAGATACACCCATGGCTTTTGCGATATCCCACAGGCTATCGCCCTGTTTGACAGTGTATTTTTTCCATAAAGTGGTGCCAAAGCGGCTGATTAAACTTTTTTCTGAAGGTAAGCTCTTTTTTTTGGATGTCTCAGGATTTTCAAATTTTGCAATTTTTGTTTTTTTTTTCCAATTCTTTTGTACTGGCACACTTAAAGCCTGGCCTGGATAAATATAACTTCGTTTGGAAAGATGATTAATTCGACGCAGTGTCGCTTCATCAATTTGAAATTTTTTGGCAATCAGCCAGACAGAGTCCCCTTTTTTGACCCGATATTGTACGTATTTTTTTCTTTTTTTTCTTTCAGCTTTCTGGAATATTGGCTTTTTGGTTGCTACCAAATTCCTTGCAGGCTTTTTTAACGTTTGTCGAACAACTGGAATCTCTTTCTTTTTGGGCAACTTGACAGGTACGTCAACAAGATCTTTATTTAAAATACTCAATGGTAAGAAAATGGTATAAAATTTAGGGATATATGCCATCTGATCAAACAATGACTGTTTATAAGCAGGATTCAATGCTCTGAATTCAGATAATGAAATGTTTAAGCGTTCACATATATCCTTTGGCCGAGCGGAAGATGTCAAAACAAATCGCTTGCGAAGTAATGGGGATGCCATTTTTACCAGTTTAAAATATCGTTTATAGTTTTCGTCAATTTCACAGGCAGCTAAAAAACAACTATAAAAATTTTTGGATGCAAATTGAAAGGACTTACTCTTGTGTTTTTGAATAATTACCGCAATATCTCTTGACCCTGTAGCTCGAACCGCTCGCTTGATACCCGAAAGCCCATAATTATAAGCTGTAATTGCTAATGGCCAGGAATGGAGATCTTCATAGTTTTGCTTCAACAACTGCAATGCAGCTTCAGTACTAAGAATGGGATCGCGACGTTCATCGATAAAGCGATCAATGTCCATGAAGCTTTTACCTGTTGATGTCATAAATTGCCAGAGCCCGACAGCACCCGCTTTGGAGACTGCCTTTATATTGAATGAAGATTCGACATGCGGTAGGTACGCCAATCGCAAAGGCAGGTTTTGTTTTTTGATCATTGCAAAAATTTCATCAATATACATTCCTGATTGTTCTAATCCTTTAAGAAAACTTTCCCGCAACCCCTTTTGAAATCTAATCCGGCCAATGGCCTGAGGAATATCTTTTATGGAGGAATAATCATGGAACAGTTTTGCAAAATGTTTTTCTTCAGGCGAAAGTTGATGTGCAGGTTTTGTCGGTATGTTCCTGAGAACAGTTTGAATTCTTTTTTTGTATCCATCAACATAGTGATCAAGCTTTTTTCCCCTTCGATCACCGATTTTGATACGTTGATAAATAATTAATGGATATTTTCTATCATGAATCAATCCTTCATCAGTGGATACATCTGTATACACTTTTTTCCAAAATAGCACATTATCCGCTAAAAAGGGTGGGATTGGAAAAAATGTGCCTTGAGAGGCCATTACCAATGCCGGGATATAAGCAATCAAATATATGATTAAACAAAAAAAAAAGAAATATTTACTTTTTTTTCGTTTAGAGATGATCATTGGGTTACCTCATCTTCTAGAATCTTAATTTTGAATGTATCTGCAAGTAACATTAAAGATTTTTGAGCATTATCGAACTGATAGGTATTGATTTCACGAACCATTTTATTTAAATATCGTCTGGCTGGAAGTGAAATCGATATTTGATTCAAGGCATCTTCAAAATCCTGAATCATATCTTTTATTTCAGAATCAGACTCTGTCAACAATTTATGCAACACTGAAAACTTTGTCTTAATGGCGTTGGGCACCTGGGTGATTGTATCTGCGGAGTCTTCTTTGGTTTCATTTTGAATGTAGCCTCGGATTCCATTGAAAATTCGTGAAATAATATCTTCAATTGTAAATATGACCGACTGAATTTGCTCGTATCGTTTTTCAATGGCGTAAATTTCTAGATTTTTTGCAGCTTCAATCAACGAATCTGATGCAAGATGGCCTGCAGCACCTTTAAGCGTATGAGCCTCTTTTTTAAGCCGATCAAGATTCTTCTTTAAAAAAGCATCTTTTATTCTTTCCGTAAACCCTTGATAGTCTTGATAAAACCTTTTTAGTATTTTAACAAATAATTCAGCATTTCCAGCTAATCGATCAATTGCGGCCTGTGCATCAATTTCAGAAATTTTCATCATAGAACTTTTCGTTTCATCTGTATCCATATTCTTTTGAGGGTTTACAAGGGTTTTAATTTTATCATTCAGTCGTCTGGCTTCAAGCTGAAAAGAATTGAATAACACCTTAAGATTATTATAATCTTGGTTTTTAATTGCAGTCTCCAGAGCCAACGCTCTATCTCTTAATGGTTTTGCAGAAAGACTGCTTGCAAGCCCCTTGATCGTATGGGCCAGGCGATGGGCTTCCTGGTAATTCTTCTGATTGAGTGATTTTTCAATTGTCTGGGCGACATTTTCATAGTCTTCAAGGTATCGCTTCAGCAATTGCAAATATAATTCTTTTTGGCCAGACAATCGCTTGATCGCCTCATCCATGTTAAGAATATTTTGATCGTCAACCTTTCTGAGTTCTCCTGACAATGTTTGTGGTTCCACATTGGTTTGCAGCTCTATTCTTTTAGAAAAAACCCATTTATCAATTTTTTCAATGAGGTAATCAAGAGCAAGGGGTTTGGCAATATAGTCATCCATCCCGGCGCCAATGCATTTATCTTCGTCCCTTTTCATGGCATGAGCTGTCATGGCAATGATCGGTACTCTGGATTTTGAATGATCGGTCATGGATATAAAAGATGATTCAAAGGTTCTGATCGCCTGAGTGGCTTCCAAACCATCCATTTCAGGCATTTGAACGTCCATAAGTACAAAATCGAAAGGCTGATTGGTATGATACGCTTTTTTAATTTTATCGACAGCGATCTGGCCATTCTTGGCAATATCGACTTTATTAATATTTGCCATTTTTAATATGCCCACAGCGACATCTAGGTTGATTTCATTATCTTCAACCAGTAATGCATGAATGTTTTCATACTGAAAAATATTTGAAGACCGATCGCTAAGATTTTCATTCAGCAATTCGGGATCAATGGCCTTGATAATCGAATTTGACAGATTTTGACAGGTTAGGGGGCGACTTACAACCGAGTCTATTCCCGAGCGTTGAATAAGATTTTCCGGCACATCAATTCCCAATCCACACATTAGAATAATTTTGGGTTGAAACACTTCAGGGTTCGTGCGGATTTCTTGAGCGAGTGTGAGGCCATCCATGTGATCAAGAAAGTTGTTTATTAAGACGAAATCAACATTGTTTTGATTTTTTAAATATTCAAAAAATTTTTTGGGATTCTGTGAACGTGTTGCCTTGATGCCAATCGAAGACAAGCAAGCGATCGCAGCTTTCGCTGATATCGAATTATGGTCAAAGACAATTGCCTTGAGAGATAAAAAAGAATTGTTGGGGAACCAGCTCTTTTTTTCTGGCTGTTTATCGGGCAGTAAGAACTCTGGTGTAAAATGAAAGGCACTCCCTTTACCCAGCTGGCTTTCTATCCAGATTCGGCCATTCATTTTTTCCACCAGCTTTTTACAAATTGTCAAGCCAAGACCTGTCCCACCATATTGCCTTGTCGTTGAACTGTCCGCCTGGGTGAATACTTCAAAAATTCTGTTATGATGTTTGGAATCAATTCCCACACCAGTGTCTTGTACAGTAAATGTCAATTGAATAGTTTTTTCACTCTGTTTGAGAGAAAAAACACTGACAGAGATTGATCCCTCTGATGTAAACTTGATTGCATTGGATATCAGGTTGTTTAAAATTTGTGTCAGGCGATATGGATCCCCCATGACTATTTCAGGTATGGCGTTGTCAAAGTTTAAAATTAGTTCTATTTCTTTTTCATAGGCCTTTTTGGCAAACAGAGTGATCGACTGCTCCACTGCTTCTCGAAGACTGAATTCAATGTTTTCCATATTCATTCTTTCAGATTCAATGGATGATAAATCTAAAACATCGTTGAGCACATTTAACAGCACCTGTGCAGAACGTTGAACTGAATATAAATAGGTCTCTAAAACAGGAGATTTATTCTTCGCAATCGCCAGGCTTGCCATTCCGATAATACCATTCATCGGCGTTCGAATTTCATGACTCATGTTGGCCAGGAATTGAGATTTTGAACGATTGGCCATTTCAGCTTCATGGGCTTTTTTCTTGAATTTTTCTGTGAGTAATTTCAATTCTTTTTCATGGTTGATACGATGTTCCATTTCTCGTTGAAGGCGCAAAACCGATTCGACTCGGGCAATTAATTCGGTTTCTTCAGCCGATTTTCGGATAAAATCCAAGGCGCCTGCATTAAACGCCTGACTCAATCTTTTGATATCATCATCTCCAGAAACCATAACCACTGGAATATCACGATACTCGGGTTGTTTCTTTAACCATTCTGTTGCCTCAATGCCATCCATTTCTGGCATACATATATCCATCAGAATTAGCCTGCATGGATCATCTGGTGGCTGCGATTGCAAAAAATCGAAGGCTCCCTGTGCAGAGTATTCAATAAATACTCTGTCATAGTCATTTCCTAACAATTGCATTTGAAGTGCTAACGCGCCATTTGGGGAGTCATCGACAATAAGTATTTTCATGCTGTTCACTTTCTTTTAAGCTCCATCTGACATATCTGAAACATATGATTTGAGATTTAGATAGCAATGCATTTTATTTGGAATCAACCTTCTTGATCAATCCAGTCATATCTCTGGTATCATTAATAATTTTTTCGATAATATCGCCCACTGCAAATATTTTTTCGTAAATATTGGAAGGCAATTCCTCTATGGCATGCTTTTTGATTATTGGTTCAATGGATGTCCAAAACAATTTGATGATCTGAGCGTTACTACTTATTGATGAAATCAAGTCATTCATTTTGTGGACCATTGCATTGGATTGAGAACGATCGGGGTCGTTACTTTCCAGTTCTTTGACACGTTTTGCGAGTTTGATGACACTCAAGTGGGTTTCAATACATGTCAGCACGTCTGACATTTCAAAAGGTTTGGTGATATAATCCGAGCCTCCCATCTCATAGCCAACACTTTTGTCTTCAACTTCATTCAAGGCTGTAACAAATACAACAGGGATATGGCTTGTTTCTGGATTTTCTTTAATTTTTTCGCACGCTTCAAATCCATCCATTCCAGGCATCATGACGTCCATGAGGATCATATCTGGCTTTTTGGAAACCGCAAGACTATAAGCCTGTTCACCTCGAGTGGCGATAATCAGACGATATTTTGACTTTAAAGTTTCTCTTAGCAAATCAATATTGATGGGCTCATCATCCACGATAAGAATTGTAGAAGGTGTTGATGTCATAACTATTCTCCATAATTAATAAAAAAGTTTTTGTTGTGATCAAACAACGAAATCGTTGCTACAAAATCTATTATTAAAAAATAATAGCAAAAGATCATAAAAATATCAATATAGAGTTTTGAATGAAATTTAAGATTGACAAAAAAAAATGAATATGATAGCTATTAATTTAATGAAGGTAATTCATTAAACAATAGCGTTAGAAACAAATGGAGATATCTCATGTGTCGCAATAAAAAAGAAATAAAAATTATCTTTATTGCACTAATTTTTTTAATGGGAGTGCCCTCAATTATTTTGGGAAATACACTTCAGTTTAAACTAAAAATGAGTGGATATAGTGATCAACAAATTGCTGAAATACTTCGGGGGCACAAGACACTTCAACAGGTACAACAAGAAAATAAATCATCTTTAACAGCGTCTCAATCAAACTTAAGCCCGGTCACACTGTATGGTCGTAAACGACATCATTCGCTGGTCGCGCGGTATATGAAAGCGTATGTTGATAAATATCATAAACAAAATAGTAAACCGGATAATCAGGTCACGTGTGATTCAATCCGACAAAGTATCAAAGAACGTTATCTTTATCACAAGAACCCTCGCAAACATGAAATAATTGAACAAATCAAACGTCAAGAAAAGAAAAACCTTTCTTTACTTAAGTATGAGGACGACTGCCATCCTATTGTGAAAAAGGCCCGACCTTACTTGAATTATATTGAAGAGGCTTCTTTCCAGAATAATATCAAAAAAAGCTTGATTATGGCAATCATTAAGGTGGAATCTGGTTTTAATCATCGTGCAGTATCCCCAAAAGGTGCGCAAGGATTGATGCAGTTAATGCCATTCACTGCTAAAAGTTTGGGGGTTACCAACCCATTTGATCCCATGCAAAATATTCATGGAGGTACTCGATACTTTTCTAAGTGCCTAAAAAGATTGCGCAACATCAAGTTGGCCCTGGCTGCATATAACGCAGGGATCACTCGCGTGGCAAAAATGGAAAAAATTCCCCCCTATAGCGAAACCCAAAATTTTGTTAAAAACGTGCTGCGTTATGAAAAAATGTATGACCGCATGATCCAAAACCTGTAAAAATACAAAGAGTGTACCCAAGCCTATAAAGCAAAACTAATTTAGGGGCGAACCTTGTGTTTCGCCCTCCGAACAATAACCGGTATTAAACCTATATCTTAGGGATGCTCGAAAAATAAGTTCCCCATTTACTTATGTGCCAGCCCGATGTAGGGGCGAACCTTGTGTTCGCCCTCGAACGAATAACGCTTTCGTTCCTATGTACGATGGGCGAACACAAGGTTCGCCCCTAC
>Ga0272440_1000342_pt1 | contig 39559 bp, 20 predicted proteins | sample SSMMMBAug17_FD_192440 | JGI IMG/M metagenome (GOLD analysis project Ga0272440, IMG submission 192440) | Marine sediment archaeal communities from Little Sippewissett salt marsh, Falmouth, MA, United States - SSM-MMB-Aug17 | ecosystem: Environmental > Aquatic > Marine > Wetlands > Sediment ...
GGAATGGTTACTGACTCAATAATATCTCGAATCAGACCAGGATCAGACATACGGGCAACACCGCCATCAGCTCGGATATCTGCAGGGACACGTTCAAGTGCCATAACAGCAACAGCACCAGCATCTTCAGCGATTTTTGCCTGGTCTGGTGTGACCACATCCATGATAACGCCACCTTTTAGCATTTGAGCAAGACCTTGCTTAACCGTCATAGAACCTTTTTGAGATTCTTGTTGTAATTCATTCATAATAACTCCTCTGTATAAAAAAAATATGGTAGTTTATATTATAAAAATTAAGAAACCTTCATACATATACATGATAGTGAAGTATGTCAAATTAAAATAAAATTAGTGTTATAAAAAATATGATTGGAATAAACAGTCAATGGCAATCTACACACCAAAATTCCTTATCATTGTTATGCATTTTGTTCTTTTTTCCCTTACGCTTATCGTGAAAGCCAGCCTTAACTTCCTGATCATATATTTCATGATTCAATACCAACAGATGTTTAAAACAAACAGGGGGATCATTCAAAATTTTCGGGTTTTAGAATTCTAAAAAAAAAGGATAGTATAAGCATTTGAAACCATTGAGGGGGGGGATCGGGTAATTGTTCAATAAATTTAAAACATCAAAAAATGCGGTTCATTATACAATATCTAAAAAATAAAAGGGGATAAAGAAAACACATTTTAGGGAGGCTATCTTATAGCCCTTTAAGGGCGTTACATCATTTTTCAAAACCATGATGTATTATGTATTGCCTTTTCAGGGCTAAGAATAGCTTCCCCAAAATCCGTTATCATCAGAAAAACAATCTGGCTATTATTCAAAGGGTTCGTTTTCTACCAACGCCCAAATACCACACGGACAGCTTGCTGCACAAAATCCACATCCTATACATCTATCAGAATTAACAACCATCTCAAATCCATACTCATTCTGTGCGGTTTGTCTTGAAATTGCATGTTGTGGACAAATTTCAACACAAATACTACAGTCTTTACATGAACCGCAAGAGGCACAGGCTGCACCACATTCTGCTGTATCGTCTAAATCAATCATTCGGGGATCATAATACGTTAATTTAATTCGTGAACGATCCACCGGTACAAGCCCTGTCTGTTTGGGACGTTTGCCTTCAAATATTTGAATTATAGCGTTGGCTGCTATTCTTCCAGCACCAATAGCATCAGTCAATAAACCAGGCCGGACAACATCTCCTACAGCAAAAAAATTAGGATCTGAAGTTTGATAAATATCATTAACAACGATAAAACCACGATCGACCTGTATGGATTCTGGCAAAAAGCTGAGATCAGGCTGATCGCCAATACTAATAATGACAGTATCTGCTGGAAGTACTTCTCCTGATTTGAGATGCACACCACTCGAAGAAATTTTTTCTGTATAACATGGCCACTGAAATCTTGCGCCTGCTGTTTCAGCCGCATCTCTTTCTGCACCAAATGAAGCTGGTTCCTGGATATCAATGAGTAACACATCCTTAGCGCCCAAACGAAAGGCCTCTGTTGCAACATCACACCCAACATTTCCCGCACCAATAATAACCACGTTTGTTCCGACTTTGGCTGTTCCATTTTTCGCATCGCGCAAAAAATTAAGTGCTGGAATTAAGTGCTCTTTACCGGAAAGCGGAGGAATTCTTGGCAATTGTGCTCCAGATGCAATAATGATCGCGTCATAATCTGATGACAGCCTGAGTGTTTCTTTGCTGGTTAAATTCTGCTGTAAATGAACATGAGGCAAAATTTGATTAATTCTATCGATTTCTGCACCCAGGATATCTTCAGGTATTCGGGTGTTCGGTATCACAGATGTTAATTTACCGCCCAAACGTTCATTACGATCATATATAACAGTTTCATGTCCTTTTTGACGAAGCTGCCACGCCACTGATATACCAGCAACTCCTCCCCCAATGACGGCTACTCGTTTTCCAGACAGTTTGGGTAATTCCGGCGGCTTTGCGGATACACTTTGTTTTCCTAATACTTTGATATTAACAGGTTTCATTCCCTGATCATTGCGTGTGCAACCTTGCATACATAAATTGGGGCATAAATATCCACAAACAGTTGCAGGGAAAGGAGTATATGCTAATGCCAGATCAATGGCTTCATCAATAAGGCCATCACGCACCAGTCGCCACCGATCATGCACCGGAATTCCTGTTGGACAGGATGTTTGACAGGGCGGTGCATATTTTCGATTTTCCCATATCGGAACCCAGCGACGCAAAAAGCCAGAAGTAATCGGCGATACAGGGCTGGTATCAATGGACAGTAAATCGCCGACCATCCCACCTTTTCCCAATTCTTTATCCCATACATTTAAATGAAAATCCGTCATTGATTTTCGAGCATGGCTGACACGTTCTTGAGGGGTTCTGGCCTTAATCAATTGCCATTGTTCCCGAATGGATAATTTTTCCAGTAATTCTATCCGGTTAATTTTATCCAAATAGCCGTTTAAACCATCCATCAACCATTGCCAATCTTCATCATTAATGGGAATCAATCGTGCATCAGACTGGCTATATCCTTTATGAGGGCCACGAAAAAAAATTTTCCCCCCAACCATTCCCACGCAGGGACGATAGCCCAGAATATTTTCAGGCGATTGGGGGTGAATTCCACAAACTACAGCCGTTCCACCAGCCATGAACTCTGCAAAATAATCACCACATGATCCCAAAACCCACAATTCCGGCTGATCAAATCGAGGATTAAATTTGGTCATGGTCATTCCACGTGAGCCGATATTGCCTCCAATATACACTTTCCCCTGAGCCATAGCATTACATGCGCCATTGCCGGCATTGCCATGAACAATAACAGTGGCACCAGCATTTAACCAGGCGACATCGTCTGAAACTGGCCCCATAACTTCGATGGTGGTATTTGGAAAACCCATTGCACCGGTTCTCTGACCGGCGGCTCCTGTAACCCTCAGACTTATTTTATCATCACCCGCTGACCATAAACGACCGCCAATACCATGCTGACCAAAGGCGCGTATTTCAATTCGCCGATGTCCTTCAGCCACATTTCGTTGTATTCGCTCTTCAAGCAGGCGAGATTCCAGACGATGACCATCTTCTTTTCCCCAAATGGAAAACCCAAAAAATGTAAATTCCTTTTCCTTATTCATATTACCACCATTATGTCACATATTTAATATTCAGCGCATCTGCGGCATGAAAATCATCAATCCCCAATGCATCGGACATACCAATCGGCAAGGACGTCGACCGGCCCAAAGGCGCAACAATTTTTTTCAATTCAGTGTCAAAACTTAAGTAAACATCTACCAGACGTTCTGCCACCTTTTCAGCATCCAGTCGCCTATACAGGCGTGGATCCTGGCTTGTAATGCCTTTAGGGCATTGTCCGATATTACAGATATTGCATCGATCACTTTCTGATCCCAGACAACCGGCTGCTGCCTGCATAATATATTTACCTGAACTTACAGCACTGGCACCTAACATAATCAAGGCTGCAGCATTTGCAGCCAGATTGCCGCGTTTTCCAATACCACCTGCTGCAATTAATGGAATTTCATTTTGCTGGCCGACTTTCACAAGATTCAGATAACATTCCCGAATATTGCTGGCGATAGGATGTCCCATGTGATTCATGGAAACATTATAAGCAGCACCTGTTCCACCATCTTCACCATCAATAGATAAACCAGCGGCATATGGGTTGCGTGTTAGATTATTCAAAACAGCCAATGCTGTTGAGCTAGCTGATATTTTGGGATACACAGGAACACGAAAACCCCAGGCCATAGACATCGACTGAATCATCTTGGCGACAGATTCTTCAATAGAGTACATGGTCTGATGTGTTGGTGGACTGGGAAGACTGGTTCTCTCTGGCACACCGCGAATGGCTGCAATCAATTTATTAACTTTGTACCACATAAGTAAACCACCATCACCAGGTTTTGCTCCCTGGCCATATTTGATTTCAATGGCACATGGATCTTCTTTCATATGGGGCAGTGAATGGATAATTTCATCCCATCCAAAATAACCACTGGCAATCTGAAGAATCACATATTTCAAAAAACGTGACCTGAGAAGCCTTGGAGGGCACCCACCTTCTCCGGTACACATTCGTACCGGCATCCCCAATTCTTCATTCAGGTATGCAACCCCCATTTGAAGACCTTCCCACATCGTAGGGGACAAGGCGCCAAAAGACATTGCTCCAATCATCAGAGGATATATTTCTCGAACAGGTGGAATCCATTCATTCTTGTACAGGCGATGAATATTCTCTTCTGGTGGAAGTACACGTCCCAACAATGTTTTGAGCTCAAATTCATGTCGTCCGGCATCTAATGCTGGATCAGTAAGCATAGAAATGCGCATAAATTTAATCCGATCCAAAAATGAATCAGATGAATTTCGTCGGCCGCCTCGACGTCTGGGCTGCCCGCCACGATTAATGTGAAAACTGGTTTTATCAGGTTCATCAGATCGGCGGGGAATAATGGCATCATTGGGGCAGACAAGGTTACACATGCCACACCCAACACAAGTATAAGCAGGATCAGTTTTTTGACGAATACCATAGTAAATGGATAGATCAGATTGAGCACCGTTCTTTACGTCAATAGCTGCCCGAAGGCTTCGTTTGCGAAAAACCCCTAACTCTATGGCATGAACCGGACACACGGCTGTACACGAACCGCACATGGTACATCGGTCTTTGTTCCAGTCAATTTGCCAGTAAAGATCTTTAACGCTTAGTGTACCTGGGGTAATGGGTCGGTTTGACGGCATAACGTTACCTCCTTACGATCTGCGTAAACAACAGCAGTATCCAAATGCATGGGTTGAAAATCTTTTGATTTATCTCTGTTAGGAACAGCAGCATCCAGGCCGCAGATTTCCGATGAAAAACAATAAAATCCGGGTTGCCCGCCGACAACTCCTGGACGTAATTTTTTTCGATCCTGAAGCATGAACAATGATTTATCAGGAAGGCAGCCAATCACGCAGTTCGGCCCATCAATAATTAATGATCGGCAAGTATTTTTCAGGTGCATCAAAAAATTGTTATCCGGATGATTTTGAAGTGCATCATCTTGCAATGGCGTTATAACATGCTTATAAGCCTCTAATGGAAGCCCCAATTGTTTTACCGTATAATGCAAAATATGAGTAAACACTTCTGAGTCTGATTGATATCCTTTATAGCCAATAAAGCCACGAGATTGAAGGTACTCTCGAATGGGTATAAAAGCAGTGTTCTCACCATTGGTCATGGTTGAGATACCTTGAATAAAAAAAGGATGGCAGGCATAAAGGTTGATCGCATAATTGGTATTTTGGCGTCCCTGAGCCATTATAACCCTGGCTTTGAGCTCATTTCGATCCAGCTTAAGATGTTCAGCGACAGTTATTGGATCACCAATTTCTTTGATCATGACAACATCAGGCCAGAAGCTGAAAACGATCATATCTTTTTTTTCCTGTCCCATTTCACGCAGGGTTAATTGCAGGGACAGCAGCCTTTGGTGTTTTTCTTCTTCAGAATATTGATCCCAATGTTCAGGGTATTCATATGCCCGAATCAAATAAATATCCCTGTTGGGAATCCCCGGGGGCGGTGTTTTGGAAACGCGAATGGTTAGTTTATGCTTGGTCATGAAACCTGTATTCAGCATAAACGTATCCAGGCGTCTCAGTCCTTTATCTGTAAATATTCCCGACAATATTGGACAGTCTGACATTTCTTCAAAAGTCCCACCCAAGCCGCTTAAAAAGAGCCCAACACCAGAACCATCATGACCCTCTTTCATAATATCCAGAGCCTGAAGCGCTAAAATGGGCGATTGTGGGGTATCACTTGTTAGTGCAAATAATCGACACATAATTGTATCTCCATAGGGTATCTCCAGTACAAATTTGTTATAGCCAAATCTATAAAGTTTAAGAAAATTATAGCCTTTCGTCAAGAATTGATTTCAGACTTCAATCAATTCACATGCAGCAACGCAAAAGATATGCCATCTAATAACATTGATGGAAAAGTGAAGGGTTCTGGCATGATGTTCTATTGTCTATGGATGTAAAACAAACCATGAATGTGGCGCATTCCCAAAAAGCCAGACTTTTTTGTCAAAGATTAATCACCATTCTCGTTTCTTGATTGATTGACTAATCATTATTTATCATATAATATATAGAGCTTACAATTCAAATATTCGGTAATTTCCGGAAATAAATGTATCCCAAATCAACCTAAACTACCAACCAGGCACATTGCAACTGGTTGAATTCAAAAATGATTGTGGTTCTACCAGAATCGTGGGTCGCTCGTTCCCAGACATCTTCCTGGGAATGTGCTAAGAACATAGACATATAAGGAATATTCGTTTCCGGAAATCGTCTTAAGGTTATGAAAATGCTATACAGTGAGTTTATGAATGAAAAATGATTATTTTCATTCATAATCAAACGAAGGATACAATCTATGAATTATCCACTGAGAATGTTGCGTATACAAATTATAGCGGTTCTATTTTTTTTAATTCCATTTTCTGCTGTAGCGTTGGATTCTGGACGTCCACATGGAATAACAGCCAACAGTTTGGGGACAATAGTTTCGGGTGAAAACAACTTCACCATTTCGGGTGGGACACCATCGGGGAATAACTTATTTCATGGTTTTTCATCTTTTCATCTTCATGAAGGTGAGCAAGCTGTTTTTACAGGCTCAGAAAATATTGACAACATTATTGCCAGAATTAGCGGTGGGGATACCTCATGGATCAATGGCACAATAGCTTCAGACATTCAAGATGCAAATGTCTACCTGCTCAATCCATCAGGCTTTATTTTTGGAACTCATGCTTCACTTGACTTGACAGGTTCATTTCATGTCAGTACATCAGATCGACTGGTATTTGATGATCAATCTGTATTTTATGCATCACAAGGACTTTCTGAAAATTTACCAGAAGGAACACCTTTGGGCTTTGAATACACAGCAGACAGCTCCTTTTCTCCCATTATCATACAGGATGCCAACCTGAGTGTAACTAATGGGCAGACTTTTTCGCTTATTGGTGGTGACACTCGTCCTGCTTCGTTAATTACAAATATTAATGATACTTCTCCAGGAATAAAAATAGAAAACAGTCATATACAGGCTCCAGGTGGATTAATATATGTGGCATCCGTTGCATCGAAAGGAACAATACGACTGGACAAACAGCCAAATGAGCAACTAATTGATTTTGCAGGTAATATTATTCTTTCAAAAGAAAGTGTTATTCAAACAGGTGGGGCAACAACTGAATCATCTGGAAATATTTACATATATGGTGGTTTGTTTTTTGGTGATCATGCAGAATTGAATACTGCTGCCAAAGGGGATTCCGGAGATATTGACATTCAGGCGAACTCAATGATTTTAAGTAACGATAGCCGTTTGGATTCTCAATCATATGACGATGGTGATGGCGGTGATATTCGTTTAATAATAAATGATCAACTTAATCTTTCAGAAAGTTCAATACAAACCAACGCATCATCAAATGGTGGGAATTCTGGTTATGTTTCAATAGAAGCCAAAGATATGACCTTTGAAAATGCTTCATTGGTTGCAACAGATACATCAGGAGCTGGAGATGCCGGGCAAATTAATCTCATAGCACAGGAAAGTATTGAAGTGAGAAGTGGTAGCGAAATTCGGTCCAAAGCCAGAGAAACGGCTATTGGCAATGCTGGTGATATCCGATTGAATGCATCAACCATAACGATTAATGAGGCTTCGTTGATATCAGCCGACACAGATGGTAGAGGTAATGCTGGAAACGTTACTTTAATGGGAAAAACACTTAAAATGAACCAACAATCAGTCATTTCTTCATCATCCAATGATAACAGAGCTGGAGGAGATGCTGGAATAATTGACATTCGACTGACTGGAAATGTTATACTATCAGATTTAGAAACTGCTATTCAAACGCAAAGTAATGGTTTAGGATCTGCTGGTAATATTAATATAATGGCAGATAATGTTTTTTTAAATCATCAGGCGAATATCTCATCATCCAATAGCGGTGATGAAAACAATTCTGGAGATGCGGGTACGATTCAGATAAATGCTGATGATACCATTCAATTGGAAAATAATAGCAGTCTGTTAACATCATCGCGCTATGGAGGCGGTGGTCAAATTAATCTTCAATCATCAGAGTTAATCTATCTTTCAGATAGTCATATCAATACAAGCGTGTCTCAAGGTTGGGGGAGCGGTGGCGATGTATTTATGACAACATCCTTAATGTTTGTCACAAACAGTACAATACAGGCAAATGCTGAGAATGGACCGGGTGGAAACATTGAAATAAAAACGCGACAATTTTTAGATGCATCATATAATAAGATTTCAGCATCTTCGAGATTGGGAATTGATGGTCGTGTTGATATCATCCAACCGACATCGGATATCAGTATGGATGTTACGCAATTGCCAGATCATTTGTTGGATTCGGCTGCACGCCTTGAAAATGTTTGTACTGCTCGTTTTGATAAAAATATTAGTATTTTTTCTCTTGAAGGAAAAGGTGCTTTACCCAATGCATTTAATGATTGGATTCCAGGTTCTGAAATCATCTATGATCGACCGTATATCCAATTTCAACATATCCCCAACAGCTTTCAATATCTGGATGATTTATGTCCGTTTACCGAAAAAGAAAAACAGTCCGATTAACAGGAGAAAAAGTGTTGAAAAGAAAAAGCAATTATTCTATGGTGTTGAGTGCCTTTTGTGTGTTTTTTTTGTGTTTAAACGTTCAAGCGCAAGATTCTCCTTATTTTGATATGGAGAACAAGCTTTCTGATAAACCACCATCCTTCCTGGATCGTTTGCCATCTGCAAAACCCAAACCCGCTTCAAATCTTTCAGGAATGAGTCATATTCCCATTGGTCAGTTTTTTATTCAAGGTAATGAACAGTTTTCTGGTTATGATGATGAAATGCAAAAAATTCTCGCAGTGTTTCATATTTCAGAACAAGTCATCAACCAATTAAAACTTCAAGATGTTCCAACAAACATTACCAATCAATTATATATATTGATGGATCAATGGTTTATTAATTCTGATCAGCTCAATAGTGCACTTCGAAAACTTATGACAGAAAATGAAATCAACACATATCAGTCATTCATTTTCCAGCATGCTTCTGTATATTCTGATAATAGTATATCTCCGGAAAATCTTTACGCTGTATGTCGACGCCTGACAAAATATTATCAAAAACGCGGTTATATTAATAGTATTGCTATTATTCCAGATCAAAAAGTAGTGAATCGGGTAATAACGATTAAAGTTATTGAAGGTCGATTAACCGATATTGCTGTTTTTGGAAATAAACAATTGTCAACGCAGTACATATTGAATCGAATGAAACCCGTGTTGAAAAAAAAGAATAAAATTTTAAATATATATGACCTGGAAAAAGCTTTGCAGGCTTGTATTCCACTTTTGAAATTAAACCCTGGAATACAAAATATTAATGCTCGTCTCATGCCCGGATTAACGATGGGAGAAGCTACGCTTGAAATTCATGTTACTGAAAAACGAATGATGCAATTTAAACTAAGTGCAAACAATTATCATTCACCTGGAATTGGGTCATATTGCTCTGAAACATCTTTTCGACACCTAAACGCTATTGGTTTTGGTGATGCTGTTTATATGCAATATGGTGTTACTGAAGGACTGGATGATTTTGCGTTTAAATATCAATTCCCTGTTAACGAACGTGACGCGGGACTTATTTTTTCAGCGGATCGAAGTAAATCAGTTGTTATTGTGGATGACTATAGACATTTCGATCTGACAAATACAGTTTCTCGATTTTCCTTCGGCGTTATCTGGCCATTTTTTAAAAGCCTGAACCGAAAATTTTCTATGACACTAATGTTTGAAAGACTTCATTCTGAAACAACTTTTATGGACATGCCATTTCCTCTAGGAGGCGCTGATAATGATGGTGTTGCTGATTTGAGCATTGCGCACTGTGTTCATGAATGGGTTTTTAGAAGTGGTCAGCAGGTATTGGGCTTTCGATCAACAGCCAGTTTTGGTCTTGATCTGTTTGATGTTACCATTAATGAAGAAGGTCCTGATGCAAGATTTTCAACATGGTTACTTCAATCGCAATGGCTTAGACATCTGAATTTTTGGAATAGTCAATTGATGGCTCGTCTGGACATTCGTTTTTCAGATAAGCATCTCATGCCATCGCAAAAATATTCATTGGGTGGCGTCGATAGTGTTCGTGGATATCGAGAAAATCGAATCACTTCTGATGACGGTCAATTCGTATCAATCCAATGGCAATTTCCAGTAAATCGCATACCTTTTCCTGTATTAAGCCGAAACCCTTCTGATGGCCAACTCATTGGGTCCTGTTTTTATGATTATGGAAATGCTCATAACGTTGACTTAGAAGATCCAAGACCAAATAATATTTCAAGTATTGGCATAGGATTACAATGGAATATTAATGAGCAGATTATTGCAGAAATCAATTGGGCATATGCATTGCGTGATCTTGAAAAGCCAGAACAGTATGATATTCAGGATGATGGTATTCATTTTCAGGTACAAATGATTGTATATTAAGGTAATTTTATCAACGGTTCAAATGTAAGGGCGAACTTTATGTTCGCCCTTCCTTGATAATACCGCATTCCTTATAAGAATGTGCGAATAGAAAGCACTTTCCTAAATTCGGCATTTGGTGAATCCGGTTGTTTCATCGTTGATAAAAGAACAATCTTTCTTAACTTGACTTTTTCAAAAGTGTTCTAAAATTCACGACATAATTCACGTTCAGTTCCTTCACAAATACAATCTCGATTATTTAAAATATACTGAACAATGTACATGGAGTCGCCAACATCAATTCGTCCATTATCATTTGTATCTGCAACTGCGAGACAAAGTTCATTGCCATTGATGTTACCCACCAGATATCTGGATATTAACATGGAGTCTGCCATATCAATACTTTCATCCCTGTTAACATCGCCACAAATGCCAACTCTGAGATCCAATAAAGCGCCTTCTTCATAATGACCAATGTTTTGATTGTCAGTATTTTTTAGTTCTTCAACATTTAACGTAACAATTGATTGTTTTTCTAAAGCTGAATCTGCTTTCAGTGTCACACGTGCAATTTCAGCATAATTCACTGGAGCAGTGTCATCAGTTGATTTACCTTTAATTTGAACCACACCACTGGTATTGTCAATACCAAAAGAAACATCGTTTTCTTGGAGATTACTATCGCCTTTTACAACTGAGACAGCATCAAATAAGGCTGGATCAAATTTAAAGTCCATCTGATAAGATCCAATACGTTGGTTAAACGCTTGTTGGATAGTTACTGGAACCTCGATGATACTATCATAGTAAACAGTCATTGGAGCCACTGAACCGGCGTTAACCAATGCAGGTCCTATGTACAATGATTTGTTGGCTACCGGTGATAGTGGGATAGGACTCGAGAAAGCATCGATTACAGTATAGGATTTAATATCAAAAGTACCTAATTCCCCCGGTGAGCCAATCACATGAAATTGAAAGTCTGCAAGATGAATAATACCACTGGGACTGATCATCCGGGCATTGTTCTCATTGTCTCCAATCGTTATTGATCCCATTGAATTAATATCATCCAATGGAAGTGTTTGGATACCTGGTATTTTTTTGTCAATCTGAAATAATTCAAGAATATTGTTGTTAAATCCTATGGTAGTAGAATAAGTTCCCAGTTGTGAAGTACCGGTATCCATCATCAATGGAACTGAAAATTTAGCATTAGAATATACAATTGACGGTGATCCTACAGTCAGTTGTGATTTTGGATTTGGGGTAAACCTGGCAAAAAAGCTTCCCAAAGAGATACCAGAATTATTTTGAGAGATTTCTTTTCCAGCAAATGTTCCCATAACAAAATTGGTTGATGTAAAGAATGTTCCAGAACCAACTGCTTTGTAAATGATTTGCTCATTGTCTAATTCCTCAATAGTCCATTGAATTGTCGTATTTTTCATAGTGAGTTGTATTGATCGATTCATGTTTGCATCAACACCAAAATATTGATTCGAACGATCGATTTGATGAGTAGAAAAGTTCATCATTTCAGTTTGTTGGCCATTTTTACTATTGTCTTCCCATCCCATACCATCATAAGTAAACGTTATTGACCAGAATCCCGTCAAGTCAAAAGATGTCGAGTTTTCGGGGTTAATTACAATTGTGAATGGCGCATTATAGTTTTTCATGTCTGTTCTTCCGCTAAGTCCAATGCCAATGGACGATCCTTTTCCAGATAATTCTTTATATCCGAGTTTTGTCCTGGCAAATATGTTTTGATTCACAAATTCAGCTTGAAGTTTGAATGACTGGCTGTTTAAAACCATTTCTGGTGATTCATAAAATGAACATGTTTTATCTTTTTTCATGTTAAGTAAAATAACATCAGAAAAAGGTTGTCCCGTATCATCGATCATTGACATTGAAAAATGCCAGAAATTTTGAACAAATAGAGTCACATCTCTTTCTCGACTGACTGAGGTTATGGGAATATCAAAATAAGTATAAGGTTCATCGCTATCAAAGAATTTATCATCATCAGCATCAATAAATATGCGAACATAATGTACATCTCTTGCATTAATATCAAGATTGTATTCAAATAAATTTGCATTTCCAGTGTAAAATGGGATTTCAGCTTCCTGAGTTTCAAAAACTTCAATATAAACCCTTCCTGTTTCGCATCCATCATAATTGATTGCACCATTTAAACTATAACTTCGATTATCGGTTTGATAGTTATATCCATTATACCCAGGTGCATCCTGGAGGTTTGGATTGGTTCCATTTTGATATTCTACAATATTACAATACCCATCCTGATCTTTATCCTGTTGAGCATCATCTACCAGAGGGTCAATTTGTGAAGTCACTTCATAACCATCTTTAATACCATCCCCATCAGTGTCTGGATTTTTCGGATCTGTTTCACCTTCATCAACAAAACAATTATGATTTTTGTCTTCAAGACCATCCATAAGACCATCATCATCAGTATCTGCTTTTTCAGGATCTGTGGTACATTTAGCTTCTATTTCATCAGGAATACCATCTCCATCAGAATCAACCGGTACAAGATGAATATTCAAAGATGTTTCATCAAGAGGATATATGCGAACATTCTTTTTAAAATTTTCAAAGCCGTTTGCTCTGGCATCTAATGTATAGATTCCTTCTTCATCTACAAGAACATATATACCATCTCTATCACTAATTCCTGAACCTGTTCCATTGACTGTTCTCAAACGGACTCCGCGAACAGGTTCATTGCTCCCCTGATCTTTAATTATACCAGAAATAAATCCAGGAAAAACCCCAATCGGTCGATAAATTTTTATCGCATAACCGGTATTTTCACCATTGGTTTTACTGAAATTTGATATTTTGAAATAATAGATATCGTCTTTATCGCAATACCAACTCAAGAATTCATTGCTGCCTTCACTTCCCCAATTCCATGGACCTATTATTCTCTTTTGACCATCACTTTCATAAATTTCAATGACAACATCACAGTTTTCTCCAAGTTCAAAGGCTTCGATACTGTATGTAACATCTTTAACACCAAAGAAAATCAACCAGTCCACATCTTCATTATCATGAAAATTTCGGTATTGAGCAAACTGATTGTCGGACACAATAATTTGAGCCTCTTCAATATTATTATCCGGCTCATAAACATCTGGCAAAGTGGATTGAAAAACAGTAGTTTGAACTGGTAAAGAAACATTGTTCAATAAATCTTCAGCAAAAAAAGCAATTTTGTATTCACCATATCGATTAAATTTATTCCACATACATGAATAACGATTGCCTGTGAGCGTCAATTCAATTGTTTCAGAAGGTGGGATTTGGCTACTCAGTTGTTGATATGCAAGGATAGGAGGTGTAATGACAGCCCATACTTTTGAAATTTCTCGTGTACTGGTTACATTTTCAGCATACAATTCAAAAGAATTTGACTGAGTAATAGATTGAGATGGAGTGACTGTTCCAATAATAGGTATGTCATCAGCCATGAGAATGCCACATCCGATGCGATGATTTTGAGCCAATTTTCCTTCTGTCCCTGGTTCATTAGGATTTCCATCGCCATTGTCATCAAGCATGGGAACCTGGCCGGGAAAGGAACAGGAAATGGCGTTGACCGATCTAACAAAAGCATTTCCAGTTGTATCGCCGCTGAATATACGCTGCCAGAAAAAGGATGAAAACGATAGTGCACCTTCTGCGCTATTATTAGCAATACCTGATTTTCCAGTAGATGTTATAATAATGCGTTTGTTTGCTGATGTTTCCGTCAATGATGAAATGAAACTACCGGAACAGTCTGCATCATAAATAAAAACAATATTACCCAGAATGGACGAACTTATTTGATCGAACCACTGGTCAATTTCGCTGGAAGTGATATATTCATGATCATTAACCTGAAATTGATCTGTTTCTCCATTTCCAGTTATATAAAGGACAATATCTTTAGCATTATTACTTGAATTGATGATTGCATTTTGAACGTTGTCTTTAGTTGATAATGCATCTTTGTTTAGCATATCATCCGATTGTGACAGTAAAACAATATCCGCATCAGAATATCCTTGAAAACGTAAGGCATCATATGCCAGTTTTGCATTTCGATTAATTGACTGGCGGTGAATATGTTCATTGGCTTCTCCAGTAACAATAATGGCTTTATGTCCAAGCGGTTGTTGAACAGAAACTGTCGTTATTTTAGGGGAAGATGTGTTACCAGATCGATCCATTGCATAAACAGCAATTTGGTAAACACCCTCTGTATTGAATTCAGAATAAATAGCTTCATATCGTCCGAGGCTATTCAGAGAAAGTTCTAAGCCGGGCAAGTCCTGAACCGGATGAAAATAAGGATTGGGTAAATATTGGGGAGGTCTGATAATCGCCCACACTCTGGCAATACCATCAGAATCGAATACGCCATCAGCATAAATCAATGCCTGGTCAGTATTATCAAGAACCTGATCGTCAGAAATTTTACTGATAACAGGGGCATCTCCTGATATTTGAACGCCATTGCCAATATTAATAGATTCTGCAAGGACGCCATCATCCAATTCATTTGCAATGCCATTGCCATTATCATCAATCATCGCTGTCTGATAGTGAACAGGATCACGCATAGCATCTGATGCTAGTGAAAAAGCACCCCATAGATTATTTCCATTAAATACTTGTGTCCAGAAAAAGACAGAAAAAGATATGGCGCCCTGTGAAACAAAAAAAGCATTTTCTAATGGTTGAGCGCTGGTAATAACAATTCGTTCAAGACCTTGTGGAGCTGTTAGCTTTGAAATGAAACTTCCTGATTTGCAAGCATCATAAATAACAATAACTTGAACACCCGTTTTCTCTTGAATGCTATCCAACCAATTATCAAGCTGTGAAGCAGAAAGAATGCTTTGATCATTCATTCTAAAAACAGCTTCACCACCATGATCAATCATATACAATATCAGACGATCTGAACCATCAGCCCAATGAATGATCGTATTTTCGAATGCATCAATTGTTGCTGGTAAGTCAACATCATCAAGCAGTCCATTGTTGTCCAGATCTAAATCAAGATCTGATGAAAGGTATTGGATGGTATTTTTATTTAAGCCTTGGTACATGAGTGCCCGATAAGCAAAATTTGCACACATTTGAGTTGAAGCCCATAAATTATTTCCAGCATATGGTCCACCGCCAGCAACAATGATGGCCTTGTATATTGGCAAATTTGCGTTACGAAACACCTGTATTCGATTATTTCTTGTATCTGCAACAATGACATGACCATTTTTTTGTAAGGCTAATGCTTTAGGACTATCCAGCTCACCTGGGCTGCTTCCTGAGGTTCCCCAAAGAGAAATAAATTCTCCAGAGGTCGAAAATTTTTGGATGCGATCATTATAGGTATCAGCAACATAGACAAGTCCATCTCGATCCAAAGCAATTTGTGAAGGATAACTGAACTCACCCTTTCCAATGCCTTCAGAGCCCCACTCTGAAATATATTGCCCATTATGGTCAAATTTTTGGATTCGATTGTTGTTTTGATCCACAACAAAAACATGACCGGAAGAATCTATTGCTACACCGCAGGGTTCAGAAAATTCAGCATTTCCATCTCCATAACTCCCCCATTCTAAAATGAATTCACCCTGATGATTAAATTTTTGAATCCGGTGATTTAACGTGTCGGCTACGTACAAAAAGCCATTGGCATCAATAGCAAGCCCTTGGGGTTTATTAAATTTTCCTGGTAAACTTCCTCTTTCTCCCCAAGATTTTATAAAGCGCCCATCCAAAGAAAATTGTTGAATCCGGTCATTGGCATCTGACACAAAAATTGCATCAGAATAAACAGCAATGCCAGATGGATACCAAAATTGTCCTGGACTGCTACCATAACTTCCCCATTTTTGAATGGCATTTCCATTACGATCAAATTTAAGGATACAATGTGCCATGTGGTCAGTTGCATAGATATTTTCATCATTATCAACTGCAATTCCATGAAATTCAAAAAACTGTTCTCCGGATCGTCCCCATCGTGTTAGGAATTGTCCGCTGGTTGAAAAAAGTTGTATACGATCATTTAAGGTATCGGCCATATATACGGTATCATTGATAGTGAGTATACCGCCTGGTTCTCTCATTTGTCCATCATCAACGCCATAACTTCCCCAACTGTCTATCCACTCTCCACTTGTTGAAAATTTTTGAATACGGTGATTATTTTCGTCAGTAACATAAACATTATTATTATGAATGGTTATGTTGTTTGGACCTTTAAACTGATTTTTTTCCGTTCCATATTTACCCCATTGAGTTATCGGAATGATATCGTTTTCTGAAACTTCAAATGATTGAATACGATTATTTGAATAATCACAAACAAACATTATATCGTTATCATCAATTGCAATACCGAGAGGGCCATTGAATTCACCCGGCATCATCCCTAAACGTCCCCAGGATCGGATAAAAACACCATCTTTAGTGAATTTTTGAATCCGATGATTATTAAAATCAGACACGTAGACTGATCCCAAGCGGTCGATGGCTATCCCCGAAGGTCTATCCATTAAACCTGGTTCATTTCCAAATCCACCCCATTTTGAGAGAAACTGACCAGAGGAACTATATTTTTTGACATAATTTTCATAAATATCGGTAATATAAATGTACCCATCCTTATCTATGGCAATGCCATAAGGACCTGACAATTGGTTTTCGTTATCTGATTGTTCCCCCCAACCTGTAATGAATCTTCCATATGCAGTATATTTATACAGTGTTTGATTGGACATGTTAACTACATATACATTACCAGAATTATCTGCCGCTATGCCACAAGGCGAATGAAAAGCCCATGGTTGTTGTAGAACAGGCCATAGACGTTCAAACTGATAGTTCTCAATGGAAGATGCCAGGATGGATGAATGAAAGTAAACGATGGAAATGACTATTAAAAAAATTTCGACATTTTTTTTACCCATCTTTATTTCTTCCTTTAATCAAAAATCCTCACAAAATTTCGTTGAGCCATTAAAATCAATGATCAGTATTAAAAATTGTTCAAAAAACAGTTGATCATTGACTGCATGGCAGTCGAACCAACTCTGGTATACGAGATAATGTCATAAGTCATTGATTGACCAATGAATCATCGGCGTAGAGGCTCCATATTCAATTTTTCATATACACATAAACAAGGGGAAGTAGATAAGAAGTGTCGCGTGATTAATTGTTGTCAGCGTCACCATGCGATCATGCGCCTCAATATAACTGTAGCACTAGTCATTTTCATGGGTTCAAAATTGAACGAAATACAATTACATCATGACCAAAATCAGAACGAGCCACACGATTTTGAAAAGAAACAGAATGGTTAACGATGGTTACATACCACAAAGAAAATGTTTCGAAAACAACCTGTTGCAATGAAATTTTGTTGATTGTTAAAGATTCTCTATCAAGTTTCTGCAAAAAATATACCACAAAAATAAATTAATTTTTTTTTATGTGTGTAAGAATTCCTAGTTTTTTGTGTCTATATATAAATATATTTAAGAATGCAATATAAATTGTCAAGGAAATCAGTATGGTTTGAGAAAAATTGAGAATATTTTTTTGGGATCATCTAGAAAAAGCAAGATATCTCCATTCTTTTTGCTTTAAATGAACACTTTTATTTTTTGATCAGTGGATATACCTTCACACAATAAAAGAAGATACGTTTCTATGGATGGTGATTGGAAAAGTTTATAATTTTTAGGGGCTTATTAATAAAAAACGGTAGATAAAGGTAGTTATGTAATAAATTGGTATGGGAATTACCTAAAAATAGTTATTTGGTGATTTAAGAAAAAAATTTGTGATAAAGATGATGTTGTCCCTTAGGTTTAAAGAAATCAAAATATTTCAATATGTAACCAAAGGGACTTTTGAAACATAATTGAAAATATTTACGGCGCTTTCATTTTGCATGTACATTCAACTTCTTTAAATTGTCTATCTAATGTTCCTTTTATTTCAACAGTCATTCCATCAAAACCTTCATATTCACTCTTATAATTAACATCAACCGGATGTCTTGTTCGCCATCGAAAAGTAGCATCTTCACCACATACGCAAATTTTTTCTTTTCCATTTTCATTGACATAAACTTCAAGAACTTGAAAATTACGTTTTCCTTTCAAGCGATAACTTCCACCTTCATTTTGAGGATCGAAATTAATAACACTTTGTTTTTCTTTGCTTTCATACTTCAATCCGACGACGAATCTGGCATTATGAATAGTCACTTTGCCACCAGCAGAAAATGCTGATGGCAAACATAAAAACAACAAACAAAAGAATGTAAAAATTGAAGCAAAAAATTTCATCAAAATCCCTTTAGTCGGTTTTAAATTTCATTCGGTTTTCTCCCCAGAATTGTGCGGCTATAGAAGGTAACAAAAGAATTGCTCCAAACATACTCAAGAGGAACATAAATGTTAATAAAATCCCTATATCCACCTGAAATTTTAATTCAGAGAATATCCAGGTACTGACACCAACGGCAAGCGTAAAACCTGTAAACATCACAGCACTTCCAGTTGTTCTTAACGTTGCAAGGTATGCCTCATAAAGATTTAATCCTTTGCGAAGATTTAACAATAATGGCGTAACAATATATATGCCATAGTCAACGCCTATTCCAACGCCTAAAGCAAGAATTGGTAAAGTAGAAACGGTCAATCCAATCTGAAGTAATGTCATCAGCGCCTGTGCCAGGATGGAGACAACAACCAGTGGAACAATTACACAAAATGTTGCGATTATTGATCGAAACGTTAACAAGCATAAACCAATGACAACACCATAAACCCATAAGAGCATTGGATTTTGTGCTGCTGTAACAGCCTCATTTTTAGCTGCCATAACACCAACAGGTCCTGTTGATAGTCGAAATTTTAATTTGTCATTCGGATGCTGTGCCGTATAATCTTTCACTGCTTGAACGATCTTTTCAATCGTATCGGCCTTATGATCTTTGGTATAAATAATAACAGGTATAACGGAACAATTTCCATCTAATAAACCAGAGCTACTTTTTATTCTTTGAGTGGCCTGAGTAAGAACGTATGTATTTCTGGAAATCACACGCCATTTTAAATTACCTTCATTGTAGGCAGCATTAAAAAGTTTAGAGATGGCAGGAAGGCTGATAACTGAGTGAACCCCTTCAACGTTTTCCATTCTCCAATGAAAGGCATCTATCGCATCCATAGCTTCAAATTGTGTACAAGCATCTGCATATGCCTCGACAATAATAGATATAGCATCAACACCAATGGAAAAACGGTCGGTAATTAAAGCAGTATCTAAATTATAGCGGGAATCTTCATGAAGTGCTGGAGCTCCGGCATGAAGATCACCAATTTTCATTTGCATGGCATACTGAAAACCAAAACCAGAAACAACTACAGCAAAAATAATCGCTATCATCCCTTGCTTTGGCTGTGCCAGATATGATAGTGGTTGCCAGATGCGATCATGGAATTTTAATGTTTTTTCGTATTTATGTTTAAATGATTTACTAAATTTTAAGTAAGATAATAAAATGGGAAGCAAAATTAAATTGGTCAAGATAATGGATGCAACGCCAAGGCTGGCATTAATGGCTAATTCCTGGATCATGCCAATTTTAATTAATAATAATGTCAAAAAACCAACGGTATCACTGACCAAGGCAACACTACCAGGAATGCAGAGTCTTCGAAATACAGCACGTGCGGCCTCGTAAGGTGCCATGCCCGTAGCAATATTGTTTCCCATGCCATTAATCATTTGCATACCATGACTTACCCCAATGGCAAATATTAAAAATGGTACAAGAATTGCCATAGGGTCCATTCCAAAGCCAACAGCATTCAACAATCCTAATTGCCATATAACAGCAATTATTGAACATATTACCGGCATACTTGACAATCGAGCAGATCGGCAATAAATATAAACAAGAACAAAAGTTATTAGAATAGCCAGGATAAAGAAAAAGATAACACCGCGGGTTCCTTCAGCGATATCCCCAATCATTTTTGCAAAACCAATAATATGAATTTTGATATTTCCCTTTTGGTATTTAGTCCGGATGAGCTCTTCAAGTTTTTTGGCAAAAACAATATAATCTAAGCGTTCTCCTGTTTTGGGATTAATTTCCTGAAGTTGTACAGAGACAAGGCCACAAGAAAAATCATTAGATACTAAACGGCCAACAATACCCGCTTTGATCGTATTTTTTCTGACCTGTTCAATACTTTCCTGGACAGGTTTAAAATCTGCAGGAATAACAGGTCCACCACGAAAACCATCTTCAACAACCTCAATATAGCGTGTATTAGGTGTAAATAATGACGTCACACGTGAACGATCAACGCCTTCAATGAAAAATATTTCATCGGTTACGTTTCTTAATGCGGTCAATGCCTCTCCATTGAAAATATCACCACGTATATCCTCTACTGCCAGGAGAATACGGTTGGCACCACCAAAAAGCTGTTGATGCTTAATAAAGGTTTTCATATATTCATGTTCAAGCGGAATATTTTTTTCAAATCCTGCATCTATGCGGATATAAGAAGCGCTCCATAAGAGCAGGCAAGTGCATATGATAAAAAAACCAATAACAACTGGCCGAAAACCAAACAGTATTTTTTCAATAAATTGAACAATCCTTTCCACGATGTTTTTCTCCTCACATCTTATAATCAATGAAAAAATGGATAGAATAAAAAAAGCCTAATGGTCAATCGTTTGTCCATCAAGACCAATATGCATGATTCCTTTTTCTCCTACTGCAATTAAGTGATTCGGCGTTTTTTCTGCAACTGATGCAATTGCAACTCTATCAGAGCGAAGATTAACTTTAAACGTTTCTCCTTCATTTTGACAATGTACCGTTACACCATCCATACAAACAAAAAATAAATCACCACTGGACAATTGGATACCACAGTTAACACTGGCAACGCTACCTGTTTCAATTTTTTCCCAAGTATCTGCTTGATTACTTGATCGCCAGATATTACCACGAAGTCCGGCAGGAAAAAGCGTATTATTTTTTGTAATCAATATGCTAAAATATGATCCATTGTAAGGACGATCCAGAGATGTCCAAGATTCGCCCATATTATTGGATCTTGCTATAAAGCCTGCTTCTCCGGACATATACAAAACATTTTCGCTGGTAATACCAATGGCATTGAAATGTGGAAGTCCGAAGTCCGGATCATCCAATGATGCATAGTATTTCTCATTCCAATTTTCACCGCCATCTGTTGTATCCATATACATTCCATAAGCACCAATGGCGATGCCATATTTTGTATCTTTAAACCAAATATCCATAAAAGGCTGCTCTTTTTCTGGTGCAAAAAATTGACGAGCCCAGGTTTTACCACCATCAAAAGTGGTTAAGATGACAGCATCATGTCCAACTGCCCAACCGCGTTTAGTATTAATGAAATAAACGGATGTCAACGTTGATCGTGTTGGCACTGATGCTTGTGTCCATTGTTTTCCTCCATCAAATGAAAACACAATATGTCCTCGTTCTCCAACAGCAATGAAATGAGAAACAGATGTTTTCGTAATATCCAGTAGCAAGGATTTTGTAACCAATGGCTCATGTATAGAAAATTGTTCTTCTTCTAAACCTTCTTCTGCCCATCCCCACTGAAAAATAAACAGGCTTGCCAAAAGACACATCAGGAAAGCATTTAAGATTCGTAAATGGTTTCCTTTTTTTTCGAAATTATTTGTTAAATCCTGATTCATCATCAGTGCCTCCAAAAAAATGTCGGTACGAGCAATTCCGCACCGACACTTCGAAATATTTCAATGAAAGGTAAAAAAAATGATTCCCGCTGCTTTCATGCTCGGTAATGGCTATCGAACACCTGTTCTACGCAATGCCCCAGATGTAAAATTACGTTTGGTTAATTTCAAAGAAAAATCAAACATTTTTTCTTCATTATCTAAATTGGTTGCAAGGTATCGACCAGCCTGTAAATCGTGATAGACATCAAGCGTTGACCAGAGACAGGGTACTTCATAATAATTAACAGCATGTGCCATAACAACTCTCCATAATTGATCACGTGAATCATACATTTCTGCTGCCATAGCTGCCCAACTATCTTCATCAAGATAAAAAACTCTTTTCTTATAAAGATGTCGTATACCTTCCTTCAAATTTGCTTCAACAATCCAGACACGATGTTTTTCATATCTGACAAGGTCTTGATTAATGTGACCGGGTTTCAATATATCAGCGTATTTTACTTTATTGCTATGCAATTTATAGCAATTATAAGCAACAAAAATTTCTTTTTTTCCTTTAAGCTCCCAATTATAACGATCTGGAGCACCATTATAGAAATCCCAATCATCAGTAGTTCGTAAACCATCTGATGCCGTTCCAGGGTAATCATAGGCAACATTAGGAGCCCTTCGAACACGGCGCTGTCCAGTATTATATGTCCAGGCTTTTCGAGGATCTTTTACCTGGTTTATAGATTCATGAATTAATAAAGCAGTACCGGCAAGACGTGCAGGGGAAGTGATAATTTGAAGAAAATAGCCAAAAATATTCTTTTTGATAATTTTATCTCGTGATTGATCTTTATCAGCATAAGGTACTAAAAGAGTTTCAACCATTTTCATAATCGTATAATCACCATTTCGTGTAGGAGCGGCCTGTGCACCATATTTTCCAACTGAACTTCCTCGATAATGAGTTATATGATTCCAAATAGCTTCAAGACCACTTTGTGGAATTGGAAAGGGACAATTGGCTTTAGCGCCTGTAAATCCATTTCCACCTTCAACAAGTTCAGCTTCAACCCCATTTTTCATGCATTCTTCATATGTCCACTCTGGCATTGATGCTGTTCGGTGCGTGGGATAAACGTTCATTTTAAATGTTTTAGGATAAGTTTTAAATAATGCAATCATTCCTGCTGTTAAATTGTCTTTGTATTGTTCATAGTTGTCAGCAGTAATCGTAAATAGTAATTTGTCTTCTGGAAAAGGCATAGGGTGGAAATCACCCTCTTTATAACCAGCAGGTGGTTTGGTAATACCGCCAGTCCATTCAGGAATAGATCCGTCTGCATTACCGGCCCGTTCTGCACCAACAGGTGTCAATGGTGTTCCTGTAATTCCCAACTTTTTTGCCTCATCCGCTGACACTTTCGCCCAGGCTAAATTTCCCCACAGCAATATTGCAATAACACAGATGATTCCTTTTCTTGCCCTTTTTCCCATAAAATCCTCCTAATTTTTAAAAATATTTAGTTTGAAAAGTCCAAAAAAATAATAATATTAAGACGATCTATCCTGTAGGATCGTCTTAAATTTTTTTTAAATAGCATATTTCAAAGTCATCCAAACATAATCCCTGTCCGCCATCCTGTTCGCTGATCCTGCTCCCCAGAACATACGCCCACCAATATCAAAAGACCATTTTCGTTGATAATCAAAATTAATGTTTATAGAGGCTGATTTTCTGTGTCTTAAGAAAGTCGCAATAGGAACAGGAGTATTTCCATAAACATCATGAGCAAATGTAAATTTTGGTGAGACGTTTATGCCAGAAAATACGTTGGAATAGTCAAGTTGTGCCATCAGTCGATAGCCCCAGGAAAATGCTGTGGCAAATTCGTTTTTTTCTAAACCTTCTGGAGCATAGCCCTGAAGTTGATATATTTTACTAAAAAAACCATCCACTCCATCGATAAAAAGGCCAGGTATTTGTGGATTGATAGAAATATCATTACCTTCAACATTATAAACTGACTGAAGTGCTGCATGATAAACATTACCACTTCTGACGGTACCCAATGCATCAAATCTTAATTCATCCTGGTCAGGAAGATCGTGGACATAGACATATCCAAATTCTGCTAACGCTGACATTTTACTTGCTCCCATAAAGTCAGAAAAAAGCTGTGCAAAAGAAATTTGACCCTGGCTAACATCAAAACGTTTATATCCATATATAAAATCTCCGGGGATAGCTTCTTGAAAGGTATCAGCATCCTCATGTTGAGAGTAATAAGGATGTGTCCCATCTGCATAATTGGGTAGTGAAGCAAGCGGCTCTACCCCTTTCATCTTTAAAAGGTCATAGAGAGGAGCGCTAAGTGCCATAATCAATTCTACATCATCAATTTGAAGGGGTTCGTCTATTCTATAAGAATATTCACCTGCAACTGACATTCCATTGGGAAGAACAGTATTAAAACTTAATCCAAAAAGCTTAATATCTTCCGGATAAGTTGCGTATCCATGTATCCATCCATCTCTTGTGTGGCCAGCAAAATCCGAATCTTTTCCATAAACATCACCTGGAGAAAAAAAAGTAGTTCCTATTGCAGCACCTTTTATTGCATCTTTTTGAGCTTGAGGTAAGGCATTTATAGCAGCAATATCAGCGGGTGTTTTTCCTCCAAATGCTAATAAAACTTTATCACCCAAATCAAAATTTGAAATAAGAGATTCAGGAACACCACTTGCTCTTAGTCCTACATCTAACGCATCTTCTGAAACACCATCATGAACATATCCAGAGAGTAAAGGACGTCTACTGTGGTAATTTACAAAATAAAAGCCAAACTCAGTACTGTTTAATTGTTCTGCGAACCATGAACATTTGAATCCATACTGGCCATTGTTAGAAGCTTCTTCATCCTCTAGTCTTTCAACCACATGGTTAAATTGATAGGGATTTTGCGACAAATCAGCAGCTTTCAGGCCAAAAAAACCAGTTGCATCTGTTGGCGCCGAAGCATAAATACCTTTATAGTCAGCGGCATAAAGATCAGGATGTAAATCCGGATATTGAAAACCAGATTGAATCCAATTCCCACTGTTTCCAATAAAATCATTAGTGCTAAAATAAGATCCAGGAGAGTCTGGAATCATTCGTGTAAATTCATACTGATAAAAACCTTCAAAGTTAATGGTTTCTGAAAAACCGATTGATGTCCATATAGACCCAACAGGCAGAAAAGCCTCTTTTAGCTCCCCGCCAGGAGTTCTTAATTTACCAACATCAATTGGGTTAGATTCAGAAATACCATGGGGTATATAAGCACTTTCCCCCCAATTGATAACCTGCCGACCTGCACGAACAGAAAAGGGAGTATCGCCTATGTACGAATTGTAATAAACAAATGCATCTAACAAATCAATCCCTCGACCAATCAAATCTTTTGAATCTTCGTTATCCATAATGTCTACTCGCATATCATCACTTTCAGACATTAAGTAAGCATCATAAAAAGCCATACCACGAGCAAAAAAACCAAAATCCATATACCTAACACTGAAATCAGTGGTCACTTTAATTAATTCAGAAATAAGACCAGTATCGAAGTTTAAATCTCCATCATCACCATTATGAGACCAAAGCCCTCGAGGAACAACCCCTTTTCCAAATTGTTCTTTATAAGCCTGATCTTTTGACGTATATTCTGTGGGATCATTGTAAAAATCTGGTTGATTTGCCTTTCCAATCAGACCAAAATCTCTGTCTTCAACACGAAAGCTGGCGCCAACAGAAAAAGTTGAGTCCAGATTTCCTTCAATGTCTCCAAAAGAAAATCCAACGGCAAAAGCGCTTGAAGCCCCACCGAAAATCCCTAGAATTGTTAATAAAAAGATACCGCATAACATCTTACTTTTTTTAAGCATCCTCTCTTTCCTCCTCATTTAACTTAATTCATTTAGTAAAAAACATATCAAAGAATGAATTATATTTATTATTCTGTTCTGATTATAGATAATATGCGGGTTTGTCAAGAGAAAATCACGATATTAAATAGTTATTAAGAAACGTATTTAGAATGCAATCATTATGCCATATTAAGTAGATATCAATTTGAAAAAATTCAAATATTTTTTAATTATTTATTTACAATCGATTGTTTCATGGTATAGTGTTTAATAAATTAAAGATGGTCATTATTGTTTTTTGTTTACGCAATAAAGAATTCTTGATGAATAATTAGTCACTGGTATATTTACGATAAAGGATCATTACGATATGTCACACATTTTAATTGTGGATGATGATTTATCCATCCAAAAAATGCTAAAAATTTTTTTTGAAAATAAAAAATATACTGTCAGCATAGCATCTGATGGACGTGAAGCGTTATATGTACAATCCCAAAAATCTGCAGATATTATATTGACTGATATTTTTATGCCCGAAAAAGAAGGTCTTGAAACGATTCGAGAAATTAGAGATAAATATCCACATGTTAAAATTATCGCAATGTCAGGTGGTGCTTTTTATCGTTCTCCAAATGATTACCTGACAATAGCTAAAAAAATTGGCGCTGATGAAGTAATCTGCAAGCCTTTTGAGCTTAAAGATGTCCATGAAAAAATATTAAAATTGATTGAAGACATGAATACTAACTGATTATGCCGGATTTCGTGGAGCAATTTTGTCCTGCAACGTTAGATTGATCGTTTGGATTTTCTGTGGGAGTCGTACTACTCAGACAAGAAAAAAAAATTGCAAAATTTTAAGCCTACCAGTTAACGAAATACATATAATCATTACTCGTTTTTTTTTAGAATAAGAATATTAAATAGTTTTCATCGCCTGACGAAAATCAGACGCTGAAAACTATTTTTAGCTGTAAAATTACCATAATTTATTTGTTGGATAATATTGCTACTGCCCGCCTGTTTTTTGATCTACCTTCCTTCGTTCGGTTATCATAAAGTGGTTTTTCCTCGCCAAATCCAATAGCTTCGATTCGGAACGGATCAATTTTAAAATGATCAATAAGATAATGACGAACGCTATCAGCTCTTCTTTGCGATAATTTTAAATTTGTCATGCGGTCCCCACTGCTATCTGTGTGAGCTTCAATAACCACTCTTGTTTTTGGATATTGCTTCATCATATTTGCCAGACGTTTTAATTCTCCAAAATACTTGGAATCTACGTCAAATGAATTGGGCTTAAAAATGATATTTAATGAAAATGTGATTGTTTTTGCTAATCGGGGGCATCCTTTTGGATCAACCGCCATCCCTTTTGCTGTTTTCGGACATTGATCAAGACCATCATATATGCCATCACCATCTTCATCTGTTGGACAGCCATTAACACCAACAATTGCTTGACTTGGAGTGTCAGGGCAATGATCTTCCATGTCGTAAACACCATCGCTGTCAGAATCTTTTGGACAACCATATTTGTCAACTGTAATGTATCGACCTGTTTCCGGACAATGATCCATATAGTCAAAAACACCATCTTTATCTTTATCAAAAGGGCATCCGTTGACATCAACGTTTATTCCTGAAGGCGTTCCAGAACATTGATCCTGTTGCTCATTAACGCCATCACCATCACTATCCCATGGTTTGCCATTAATATCATACAATATATCTTTCCGGGGAGCATTAGAAGAATATTTTGTTTTTGACTTTGAAGTATCAGAGCTTTGAGAATAAAAATTTCCAAAATATAAAGAAAATCCTCCGGCATAAATAGCATTATTACGGTACTTATCACCTGATTGGCCTATAATTTCTTGATCTTCATATACAAGGTTGTGAGCGCATTCTCCCCACAAGCCTAACCGATTATTTAATAGAACGGATAAACCTGCCCCATATTTCATAAATGGAAAATGATTTTGACCGCTTGTTTTTAAATCCAAATATAAATCCCCTCCCCCAATAAAAAGATATGGTTTAAAACGTTCTGACAAAGGATATTGAAAAATCAAATCTGCGTGACCGATAATGGCATCAATATCTTCAACCGTTTCTGTAAACTGATGGGTATTTAAATAGGCATGCTTAAATTGACCATATGCTCCCCCTAAACGTGCAGCCCAAAAATTTGAAAATTCATAGCCCAAATTAAGTCCGTATACCGGATCACCTCCAAGTACTTGCTGTCCTTCAAATAAATACCCCCCCACAAACGGACTTATCACAAAGGTTGATGCTTTATCACTTGCAAGTGAACAAGGTGATCTCATAACCACAGCGAAACAAAAAGCTATTAGGAAGTAAATAATCGATTTTTTCATAGTATTCCTCCTGAGAAATTATCTATCAACATAGATTTCAAATGGACACCCTTTGGTGTTTTGAGTTGATAGTCGGTTTTATCCATCGAAACAGAGCTGAAAAAAGTGAGTATTGTTTTTTATCTTTTTCAGCCTGTTCATCTTCATATTGATTTTTTTGTTTTTCTCGATTGATCATTCGGTTCAATCGAAGATGTCTCAATTGATCTAAAAATGGTTCACGGTCATCAACACATGCAAATATTATATCACCAGATATTGAATGAATTAAAACAGTTGTTATTGCTTTAATTCGCATAGCATATTCTTCACCAAGAAGACCTGTTTCTCCAAAATAATCGCCAGCACCCATACGGTCAACTTCAATCATTTCTCCCTCATCACCTGGAAGATATACTCGAACCGCACCTTTTTGAATAATGTAAAAATCATTGGACGATATTTTCTGTGGATCAACGATAATTTCATCTGCAATAAATGAGCGCTGTCTGAAATGAGGAATTAACTCTAACTTATCTTCTCTGCTAACACCATCAAGAATACTGAGACTATCTAATATATCAAATAATTTAAGTTGTGGAAAGGTTAGAGTTTGGCCCATGATAGATAATTGAATCTCAGCATAACGAAAATGTTTCCAAATGGATGTCCAAACACTATCTATCCTGATTTTTCGGTTTGCATAATCCTTGATACAGAAAAAAACCTCAAACCAGGCATTTAATTCAGTTGTACCTTTATAAAAAATTTTAGGTGTGGGCTGTGTTACGATATTTTTTGTCGCTAGAATGGCTGCCATTAGAATATTATCAACAAATTCTGGCGCAGCCAAATGACTAACTGGAACACGTATCTTTATCCAATTCATTTCTCCTGGAGTATTAAAATTTTGAATTGAAGATTCAGTTGCCTTACTATTTGGAACACAGACGATTGCATTCTCACCTGTTTTCACACGTGTTGAACGCCAGGTAATGTCTGTAACGACTCCTTCAAAAGAATCAATTTTAATCCAGTCGCCTAAACGAAATGGGGATTCAATATTTATCGCAATGCCTGAAATAATATCAGCGACATTCATTTTCACTGCAAGACCGACCATCATGGCAAAAACGCCACCTGTTGCCAATAATTTTGATATTTCCTGATCAAAAACAAATGCGATTATCCCTAAGCCTGCGAACAAATATATCAAAAATCCTAAAAAACGTGGGACAACATTGGCGACATGAAGTCTATCGTTTTGTTTCATGGACATAAATATAAAACGACGGATAAATAAATTGAAAAAAAATGCAGGTAGTATCCACCATAATATATCAAAAACAATTTTGAACCATTGAAGTTGATACTCAGTTAAATATTGAGCCATGGTATACATCAAAAGGGATTCTCCTAAATTCATGACAGAAAAAGCGCTGACAGTCATTATCCCCCATGAGAATTTTGGCCATCTGGAAACATATGCTGAAACAGCTAATATAATGGCTGAAAACCAAAATAATTTCCAGGCAGTCAAGCCTGTAAATAGTCCACGAAATGAAAACTGGCTTCTTTGAAAAAGAACACCATAATTAAATCTTGAAAACCCCATTTTACCGCCAAAAGAATATATATACTCAGGATTTCCTAAGGTTGTTTTAATTTCAATATCTTGAAAAACTTGGATTTTTGTTGCTTTCCAACCACTGAGCGGATCAATAATTTGTTGTAAATTTAAACCATTATTTTGTTGCGCTTGAAAATTATCATGAATATAAATTAGATGAGAGCTGGGAAGCGAGTTGTGTTGAAATTGAATACCGATCTGATGTTTATCAAATAAATATATACCCGGAAAACAATCGATATAAAAATCGCCATGGCCTTCATACGTAACCCAGATTTCGTTACCGATTTTTTTTTTATTTAATTGAACCAGTGATAGTTTTGGTTGAGTTGCATTTAAGAATATTAATTGTTCTGGATTACAGTTTTCATCCATATAACGAAAGCTTAATTCAAAATTTATTGTGGCTACTGATTGTTCGATATTAATATTTCTAATTTTATTAATCGTTACATTCGTATATATCATATTTGCCACAATCATTTCTGTTCCATTAAATACTATCTTAGATTTTTCGTCTGTGTGACTTTTTTTCTGATAGGGTTCAGCTGTCCATTGTGAAGGCATCGGCTGTCTCATTGCAGGAATAATTGTTGACTGATAATATTTTCCAATTGTAATCTGCCGGGTCGTATCACCTTTCTCGTCAAAATAAATCCATCCGGTAACGCCAAGGATTCCTTTACCTGGATGGTTCATACTTGTAAGGCCGTCTTTTATCGACTGTCGTACCCATTGAACATTATTATATGATTGTTTTTTAAGGTTAAGCCTGTCAATCGTCTCAAAAAGTGCAAGTGCAGTATCATATGCATAAGCTGCAACCCAGTCTGGTTGAATTTGGTATTCTTTATAATAGGCATGATAAAAATCATGAGCAGCCTTATTTGCCGTTTGAAAAAATAACGGTGAAATGACAAAAATATTTTCAGTGTCAAAAGATTGATCAATTTTTTCAATTTTTGCCAATGTATTCATGAAGTGCTTTGCATAAAAAATATCTGGTAAAAAAAAAGGATGAGTAGAGTTGTTTTTTCTGAATAGTTCAATAATTTCTAATCCAGTATCAAGTTGTGAACTGACTATAATTGGAATTCTTGTGTTTAACGACATTATTTGATTGATGAGTTGTGTTTTCTGATTCATTGTCATTCCAGTCTGTATTTCATTCTGAACAATCAGATTTCCTCCGTGAAATTGAAAACTTTCTTCAAAATATTGGGCAACGTCTTTACCATATTCTGTCTGATCATGTAAAAGCACCGCCTGATCAGATTTGTATATTAATTTTATATATTGAGCCAGATAAGCGCTTTGAGCGTAATCATTAAATATAGTTCTAAAAAAAAAGGGATTTTTTGATGTTACATCTGTATGTGTTGATAAAGGTGTTACAGCGGGTATTTTATGTTCCAAATAAATATTACTTGCCGCAAGCGAACAACGGCTTAAATGATGTCCAATGACACCCACCGCTTCTGTCTGCACAATTTTTTTTGCGATTGTCTGTGCCTGAGATGGCATGTTGTAATCATCGTAAACATCAAGAATAATTTTATTATGGTATTTCTGAGAATGCTTTTTTAAACACAGTTGGACAGCATTTAACATTGATTTCCCAACGAAACCGTCCTGTCCGGAAAATGAAGAAACCAATGCTATATGAATCGTTTCATACTCAGTTTCAAAATACAAAAAAAACATGTACCCTGTTAGCGTCAATACGGCACATATGTAAATAAGTTTTCGAATGAACTCGGTCTGTTTTAACATAAATACGTTTTTTTGACCTTTTTTGAAAAGAATGTTTTGCTCATTGGAATCATTTCTCTTTTAAGTTTTCATATTAACAAGAATAAACTTACAAATTGAGGATCTAACGAATGAAAGGAGACATTTCCCAATTCTGATAAAATTTCATCAAATAATTGTTCTAATATTATTCCAAAACGACTGTATATATATTGCTTATCAAAACGTGTTTGATCAGAAAACCATCCCATAAAGGATTCCTTAATCGATAATTGAATATAATCATATGGAGGATTCGTATCAGGAGGCCATAAGGATTCATAAAAGGGCTTAAAAGCAGACAATGGTATTGGGTCAAGCGCATTTGTCATTGAAAGAATATGTCTGGCGAAAAGGGTTAAAAGCACATTATGAAATGTTAATTGATAGCCTTGAACAGGATGAATTCTGACAGAAAAAATTGAAAAAATTTCATCCAATGCCATAATTTGCGAGAGGGTTTCTTCAGTTTTGAGAATTTCGGACATTGTTTGGAATTCTCTATACAATTCACCATGTTCAAAATCTGAAAAATATCTGGGACGTTTCAGCATTAAACCACCCAAAACACCAAGACATTTTTCTCCCCAAAAATCAATCGATAGCCCCAGTTCTTTAATGAAACTGTTTTTGTACCATGAATCAGCTTTCCATTTTACCTTCAATACTCTACTGTAGCCCCATTGGAAAAGATTTTTGACAGGATAATTCAATACAATTTCCCTTAAATTATTTGAAGATGGATCGTCACTATCAAGCAAGCTTTCAATCGCAATATGAATATATCCACACGCTTTACTGACTATATTTTTAAGGATTTCCTGAGATGAAACTGAAATGGCATCTGCTGAAATAATCTGGTTGCATAAATTAGCGAATTGTAAATGTATTTCGGAAAGAGTCTCTTCTGACTCTATTAACACCAATGCGTCATAAAAATAATTATCCTGTTTCAAAATTTGAATAGGATACTGTGGTGTATTCACCTGGCTTGAAGATGTAACGATTGTGTTTGTTTTTGAATTGAAAAATTGACTGTCAGATATGGGATGATAAATTCCTATTGCTTCGTCAAAAGGTAAAAAACCATGGGATTCAAGTTGAATATTTTTGAGTCGAAAGCTCTCTTCCTCAAATTCAGCAGGCATTACAGATGAAATATTGGTCAAGACTTTTTGATACTCTTTATGATCATATTCAGCCAGTCGCTTCAAAAATTCTACAATTAATTCTTCCCTTAATTCATTTGACTCTCGGTCTAAAGGTTCTTCTAAACGATAATCTGATATAGAAATGTAGTAGACATCATCCAATGTAAAAAAAGAATTTGGAAGATCAGAGAAATCTTCATCTTCCTGAAGTGCTATAATATCTATGTTTTGATAGAGATAAAAATAAAAAAATTTGGGATCATCATTTAAAAACCATTTTATAAAACGATCAGGTTCTGCTTTCATCATTAGATAAAGCCATTTTGTCGTTTCAATCATACATAGTCGGTCTCGTTTCCACACCTTTATATCAATCATGTATTGCCATTGTTTTGAAGATGCCATTTCAAGAATGGGCAACGCATCATGTTCTCCTATTTCCTGAACCAGCATTAATAAATCTTGTTCTGGTATAGAATGAACCAGAGGCAAAGGTCTGTCACAGGATAAAATCAAATCCATTGCTTTTTCTGGCGAGAGTTTAATTAATGATTTACGAAGCTGTTTAAGTTCAATCAATCGTTGCTCTATAATTGATGGCACAGCCTGAGTATCAGAGAATTTTTCTATCTTCATAACTTTTATTGTCTCATTCTTAGGAATGCTCTGAAAATAAATTCCCCATTCTTAATTTACATTTTCGGCTCTTGTTTGTAGCGACAAGCCATGCCTTGTCGCTACGATCTATAGCCACGAAATTATAAATGGGGAACTTTTTTTTCAATTGTTCCTTAATATGATGGAACCCAAAGGGATTTTCCATCGAATTCTATTCTATCGATAAAAGAATAGTCAATTTGATCCAAAATTCCAAATATTTGAGTCATGTTATATATAACAATAACAGACATAGGTTGAATAACATTGAGGTTATCTTCAAAAGTTTGTGATTCAAGATTATATATATTGACTAATTGTTCAGAAAATTTCAATATTTTTCCTACACCAGAACTTTCACCGCTTTTTCGGGGTTCATCAGCTAAAGGAGAAAGCGTTATACCGCGAGAGTCAAAGTACTCTTTTAGCAATTCGAAATGAATGTCCCATATGTTAGTACCTGGTCTCACCACTCGAATTCCCAAATATGTACTATCTTCAAATGGTCTTGGTGTCGTTGGTGGATAAACATCTAAGCGGGTTTCTGGAGCAATATTTCCTATTGAGTATAATTCATTCGAATGATAAACGTCTGGATAATTATTTTCAGATTTCACATGCTGTTCTATATTTTCGTGTGTAACGTCTGAATCAAAAAAAATTTGTTCCATTTGCCCTTCTGATTCCTTTTTAAAAGGCTTTATTGTAATTTTTCTAGATTTTTCATAAGGTTCATTATTTTCATGAGCAATTTTAGGAACGACCTGAATTCGTTCTTTTTGCTTGTCTGGTTCTTTTTTTTGAACAGGTTTCGGTTTTCCTAATTCAATGGGAAAGGATTTTTTGATAAGCTCTTCTTGAGCTACCGGATGATTAAGATGGCTTTGTAATGGTTTAATAGAAGATGCTTTTTTTTCAGATTTAGCATTGGGATAGGATGAATTTTTTAATAAATCAGTTTGTTGATTGGCGGATGGTTGGTTAATTATTGGTTTAACCTTGGGATGAAAAGGATCTGTTAGTTCATCTTCAATAATTTTTCCTTGATCTAATTGCAAGCGATCAGCAATCTTTTGAATTGGTGCGATGGAATCACCTACCTGTACTTTTTCATCAGAACGAACAATCATATCAAGACTTTTTTCAATACCAAATTGTTTTTTTCTTTTTTCCATAAGTGCATGGTCAGGGTGTTTTTGATCTTCCTTAACGGTTTCGTAGCGAATAATTTTGTCTTTTTCGATGGCTTTACGAACCACTTTTTGGGTGATTGTTTGCCTTTTGGTGTTTGGTGTTAATTTTTCTGTTTTCGTTGAATCTGTTTTCTTTTGATTATCGGTTTCTTGGGGGACGGTTCTGGTTATTGCATGTGGTTCAGGCATTCCATTATTTATTGGGGGAATTGCCTTTTGAGTAATTGTTTGATTTGTTGAGAGACTATTCTTTTCAGTCTTTTTTTGGTAAATTTTAAAAGCAATAAAAGAAACGAGAAATCCGATTACCAAAAAAATCATCATATAAGTTATGATACCTGAAAAATTAATTTTTTTTGACATAATAAACCTCAGTATTATTCAAAAATATAAGGTATTTTTAATAATGTACGTCTCAACATATCCATTGCTACCATGGCAAACAATTCTTTTTTTTGCGTTCTTGTTCCAAAAGGTAAAACAATTTTTTGAAAACAAACATCTGAATCATATGCAACAGCCATGCAAATAGTACCAACTGGCTTTTCGGGCGAACCACCAGCAGGGCCGGCAATACCACTTGTCGCTAACGCAAAGTCAGAATTCATTTTTTGACGAATTCTGATTGCCATCTCCTGTACGGTTTCCTGACTGACAGCTCCATTTTTAAGAATTGTTTCCGAAGGTACTCCAAGAATATTGGTTTTAGCTTCATTGGCATAAGTGACAGCAGAGCACAAGAAAAAATCAGAACTTCCTGGAATTTGTGTCATCAGATGCGCAATAAGACCACCAGTACAACTTTCAGCGATTGACAGTGTTGCACCTTCTTTTTTCAACAAATCACCCACGACTTTTTGCATGGATTCACCATGAAGAGAAATGATATATTTTCCCATTCGATCAATGCATAAGTGTTCTGCTTTTTTGAGTAATGTATTAACGTCTTCTTTATTTGTGCCTGTGGCGTATAATTTGATTTGTATTTCAGGAAATTTAGACCTCGTGCCTGCGCGAACCCCTGGAACTTTGGTTGGAATATCTTTAATAGCATCACCAATAGTTGATTCACTTGGACCAAAACAAGTAATTGTCTGAGCTTTCGTTATTTGATCAGAAATGCTTGCTTGTTGAAGAATATCAGGAAGAACATAGGAATTAAACATTTTTTTCATTTCATGTGGAACACCGGGTAGAAAATACGACCGACATTTATTTATTTGAGCGATAAAACCTGAGGCTGTTCCAATAGGATTTGGAATTCTTTGAGCACCTTCAGGAAGGTATGCTTGTTTTTTGTTTGAAGCATTCATTGGGCGCTTAATTCGCTCAAAAAAAGAACACATTTCGTTATAAGCATCTGTATTATATTCAAGTTTTTTCCCCGAAGCTCTGGCAACAGCTTCAGCACTGAGGTCATCAGGCGTTGGGCCAAGTCCACCCGTAACAATTAATAGATCCGAACGTTGACCAATTTCTAATAAAAGGGATGTAATCAGTTGAAGATCATCACCAACTGCATGAAGCCTGTTGACCTTCAAATGATTTTGAGATAAACCTTCTGCAATAAAAGCTGAGTTTGTATCTGACAAAGCACCTGTCAGGAGTTCATCACCTGTCGCCAGAATTTCAATATTCATGACACATTCTCCTTGTATGTTAGGGAACAATTATTCTTGACAAAAGATTGAATTTCATTCAATCTTTTTTATTTTAAACATATATTGTTTTTTTACAGAAATATCAAGTTATGAAGGAGATTTCAATGAGCATTAAATTAGCCATTAATGGATTTGGCAGAATTGGAAGAATGGTCTTTCGCGCCGCTATGTCCCATCCGGATATAGAAGTTGTTGCGATAAATGATTTAACGGATGCAATAACTATGGCCCATTTATTGCGTTATGATTCTATTCATGGAAACCTTGATGTGGATGTCAAAACCGATAATGATTGTATCGTTGTTGGTGATCAAAGAATCAGCATCACATCACTGAGGGATCCGTCAGAATTACCCTGGAAATCATATGAAATTGATATTGTGGCCGAATGTACCGGGTTATTTCGAAAACGGGAAGCAGCAGCCAAACATCTTGATGCAGGAGCGAAAAAGGTTATTATTTCAGCACCTGCTGAGAATCCTGACATAACAATTGTCATGGGAGTTAACTCCAATCAATATGATCCAAGACAACATCATATCATTTCTAATGCCTCTTGTACCACCAACTGCCTTGCACCAGTTGCAAAAGTATTAATGGAAAATTTTGGTATTGAACAAGGCCTTATGACAACAATTCATTCGTACACAGGGGATCAACGTCTATTAGATTTTCCTCATAAAGATCTCCGGAGAGCAAGAGCAGCTGCACTGTCTATGATTCCAACATCTACTGGTGCTGCGAGAGCTGTCGCATTAGTCTTACCTGAACTGTCAGGAAAACTGAATGGTTTAGCGGTCCGTGTTCCAACTCCAAATGTGTCACTGGTTGATGTCGTTGTTACTGTAACCAAATCAGATGTTTCTGTTTCTGATGTAAACAATGCTCTGAAAGAAGCCTCTGAAAATACACTTAAAGGAATTTTAGGGTTTTGTGAAGTGCCACTCGTCTCTTCTGACTTTAATGGTTCGTCACTATCTTCCATTGTCGATGCGCCTACAACTCAAGTTATGAATAACATGGTCAAAGTTTTGTCCTGGTATGATAATGAAACAGGCTATTCAACACGCATGGTAGATCTCGCAGCAATGATTGCTACCCAATAACTAAAAGGAGGCTTAAATGTCAGATCGAAAGCCCTTAATTGCTGGAAATTGGAAAATGTTTAAAACCAATGACGAAGCTATTGAGACTGTTCAAAAATTAATCAAAAATGTCGGTCAGGTTACTGATGTTGACATAATGATCGCACCTCCTTTTACCGCTTTATCTGTTGTTGCCCCACTTGTAAATAATTCTTCGATCGGATTATCCGGTCAGAATATGCACTGGGAAGAAAAAGGAGCGTATACAGGTGAAATTTCAGCAGAAATGCTTATAAATATTGGTTGTTCATATGTTATACTTGGACACTCAGAACGTCGTCAATATTTCAAAGAAACAGATGACCAGATCAATAAAAAAGTTCACGCGGCTCTTAAAAGCCAATTGAAACCCGTTTTATGCATTGGGGAAACAGAAAATGAAAGAGATTCAAATAAAACATTTTCTGTACTTGACAAACAGATTGAAATTGGTTTACAAGGAGTGTTTATTGATCGGATCGTTGATGTCATTATTGCTTACGAACCAGTGTGGGCGATTGGGACAGGTAAAACGGCATCAGATGAGCAAGCGCAGGAAGTTCACACGTATTTGAGAAAACGGCTTAATGATATTTACAATGATTCAGTCGCTCAATCCATTAGAATTCTTTATGGTGGAAGCGTAAAACCCAATAACATAAAAGGTCTTATGACGATGCCTGATATTGATGGCGCTTTGGTTGGTGGTGTAAGTTTAGATGCTGACCAATTCAGTGCAGTTGTTCAATATTAACAAAAAGGGTAAGTATAAGGCCCAATTATTTAGGAAGACGAATGTCTGTTATCGTAACTATAATTCACGTTTTTGTTGCCATTGCATTGATTATGATTGTTTTGCTCCAAACGGGAAAGGGAGCTGATATGGGAATTGCATTTGGCGGTGGCTCAAGCCAGACTCTTTTTGGAACAACAGGGGCAAGTACATTCTTAAGTAAGTCTACAACAGTAATTGCTGTCATTTTTATGGTGACGACTTTTACACTTACTTATATGTGGGGAAACCGAAATGAATCATCGATAATGTCGGATTATGATAAACCACCGATTGAAGCAACAAATGAGCAACAAACTGAGATTCCTTTGGTTGATCAAAATCAATCTGAAAAAGAAGTCACAACATCAACCGAAATGCAACAAGCAACAGCAGAAAATAATCAAATAGAAGAACCCGCAGTCAATGTTGAAATTCCAGTGCCTGACGATAGTACTACAGAATAGAATTTTGCCGAAGTGGTGGAACTTGGTAGACACGCTATCTTGAGGGGGTAGTGGACAACGTCCGTGCCGGTTCAAGTCCGGCCTTCGGCATTTTTAATTATAAAAGCCTGTTATCATTATGATAGCGGGCTTTTTTTATGCTCAAAAAATACAATAAGCTACAATACACTACAATATTGCACAATATGCAACAATACACTACAATATTGCACAATGTTGCACAATAGAGTACAATGTTATGCAATGTTGTACAATGTTATACATTGGCTTTGCAATATTCTGTAATTATTGCATATATTTTTCCGTGCCGAAGTTGGCAACTCAT
>Ga0272440_1000343_pt1 | contig 39494 bp, 28 predicted proteins | sample SSMMMBAug17_FD_192440 | JGI IMG/M metagenome (GOLD analysis project Ga0272440, IMG submission 192440) | Marine sediment archaeal communities from Little Sippewissett salt marsh, Falmouth, MA, United States - SSM-MMB-Aug17 | ecosystem: Environmental > Aquatic > Marine > Wetlands > Sediment ...
ACCTTATGTTCGCCCTCGAACTAATAACGCTTTCGTTCCTATGTACGATGGGCGAACATAAGGTTCGCCCCTACACGTTATTGGCACATAAGTAAATGAGGAATTTATTTTTCGAGCATTCCTAAGTAGAAATACAGGCATATAATATGAATGTCAACCATTGGTTGAATGAAAGTTTTTGCTCGAGGCAACATTTTCCCTGGCGTATGTATATAGCGGATAATGTTGCCTCGAGAAAAAACCGAAATTCAACCAATGTCCGAAACCAATGTAGGGGCGAACCTTGTGGGGTAATTTTTCGCGCATTCCTTAACTGCCAAAAACAATTCCATTGCGATCAAAAACAGGCTTTAATTTGTCCTCAAATCCATGCTTGCTGAAATAACACAGGCGCAGCTTTTTCTGTTGGAATCGTTCTTTCGCCAGACGTCTGGCTTTTTCTGCAAATGCTTCCACCCTTTTTTGAGTAATTTTGTAAATATTTTCAGGCTGATAGTTTTTACATTCAGCCATGATGACAACATCTCCGCCTTCCAGAACAATGTCAATTTCCTTTCCAGTTTCTAGAAAAAAGCAGAGTTTATAGGAAAAGTTTGTAACTGAAATGCCTTCTGTCAAGCCGCCATTTTTGTCAATAATTGATTTGATAAAACCCAACAGCTTTCCCCTAACTTTTACATCATACGCCGCGTGACACCTTACTCATTTGCACTTGATTTCTTCCATTCTCTTTAGACTTATATAGCGCCTGATCTGCATTTTGAATAACCTGTGTCATATTGTCCCCATGGTCAGGAAAAACAGCAGCACCCAGGGAGGCGGTAACATCCAGTAGTTTATCTTCGTATGGCACTTTAATGTCATCCATGATCCCTTTTCGGACTGATTCAGCGGTTTGAAATAATTCCTTAGGGCTAAGATTAGGACACATCAATAAGAATTCCTCTCCGCCATAGCGACATGGCTGAAATGTACTGCAAGATTTTTCTTTTAAATACGCCCCCAGATATCTCAATACTGAATCACCTGTATCATGCCCATATGTATCATTGAACGATTTAAAATGATCAATGTCAATCATGACAATTCCAAGATATTGCTTATGTTGTGTTGCTTTTTCATATGCAGATTGTAATATGTTTTGCATATGCCTGCGATTGAACAGTCCGGTGAGCGGATCATGCCTGGATTCATATTTTAAAGCTTCACGAAGTCTCAGGTTTGCCAATGCCAATGCATAATGCGCTATCATACGACAAATGAGCATTCTTCGTGATTCCAGTCGTCGGGTAAAGGTATCATCAAATATTTGCGGGGGTGCTGTTCCAAACTGAAAATGCAACACGCCCATTTCACCAGACTGATCTATCAGTGGAATACAAAGATAGATATGATTATTTGCCGGGCCACAGGATGAACATCTTGGTGTTGACACAACATCCTCAACAAACAACAGCGATTTTGATTGAATACAGGGGCAAGCCTGTTTATCCAATATATCTGAAGCAGGCATTACTGTGCCCCATGTCATTACTGTTTTCAGGGCATTTTTATCAATAATCCACAATATTCCCATATCGCCTGGAAATAATTGTTGAGCAAAGGATTGTAAAACAAGATAGCTGTCTTCTTCTGTCTGACATCCATGAAGCGCGTCGCTGAACTGGTTTAATAACATCATTTCTCGAGATCGGGCTTCAAGGTCCTGAATGGCAGAGGAAAGCTGGTGTACAGTTAGATTCAAATCAGTCGCACGATTCTGAACTGTTTTCTCCTGGGTAGAAAAAAACTGTGCATTTTTAATTGCGATTGCAGCCTGGGAAGCGATAATCTGGACGCGATGAACACGATCTGTTGTGAACAATCCTGGCAATCGTTTATTCTCTAAATACAGCAATCCGGCAGTATTGTCATTATATGCAACAGGAACACATAATAATGAACGCGGTGCATTTTCTCGAATATATACATCATATTGATATTCACCCTGCTTGCCAGCATCCCACAAACACACAGGTGTATTCGATTGAATGACTTGTTGTGCAATTGGAAGGCACATGTTAAGGCTGGTCTCCAATGGCTCTGACATCATGAGTCCTACTTCCTGTGTTTCCATATTCATTTGTGCTTCAACAAAAAAGGACTGTCTTTTTTTCAAAACCAAACAGCCCTTATGTGCTCCTGAATGTCTGAGGACTGTCTGAATAATTTTTTCCAACAAGGCATCATATTTCAATTCAACACAAAATGATTGAGATACTTTCCAGATATCTTCATTATCCACATGTGAAAGTGATGAAACCTGCGTTTGCTTTATTGTTGTCGGCCAGACAGATGATTGTTTTATTTCATTAGGTTCAATGATTTTTTCTTGTTTCGCATATTCGGCAGATTTTCGATCTGCACCCCATTTACCATAGGCCTGATACGCATCAACAATGTAAGTTCTGGCCAGTTTATCTTTTTCTTTTATGGCGTAATATGCCCCTGCAAGTTCGTTGGCCAAGGCCTCTTCATGATAAAATTGATTGTTTTTTGCCAGATCAATGGCCTGATCATAGTAGTCTGAAATGTCTTTATTGGTCATATCAAAAATTCTGGTTTTTTCGGCCAAAGCCAGATAATATCGATGTTTGGCATTTTCAGGACATTGCTCAGACCATTTTTTCAATTGCTGAACATGATAATTGATCTTTTTTTGCCATCGCTTTTGTTCTTCACTTTCAGCAGTATGATATGCGCCAGTGTAAGCCAATACCACATAATAATTTATAACCTGAGCCATTGGAGTGCTTGAAGTAACATGCATCAAATGTTCACATTCATACGCCAAAACAATTGATTTTTCATAATTTTTAAATAATACGCAAATTATTAATTTAATTGTATACAATACAAGCAGTCTGTGTGTATCTTTGTTCATTGTCCATAATTCAATGCCTTTTTGTTCATTAAATGACTGTCCGGTCAGTATATGTGGTGGCGTAATTCCTGAGATAAGATTATGAATGGTTTGCATATACATGGCAAGCGTGTTGTTTTTTTCAAGGCCCTTTCGTGTATGAATACGAATATCATGTATGTCTGAAAGAATGTTTTTCAAGCGTTTTCCACATGATAATGACAGAAAAAGATAATAATCAGTAGCCTGCACTGCACGTTCGGGGTATCCACGTATGAGACATCGGTCAATTTCCTCTTTTATTTGGACCAAAAGATTATGCAACGATTTGTGTCGATACGAAATATACCAGATATAATTCAAGCGGGTTTCAGTTTGAAGGTCTGTATCGTTCAATTGATCAATGGTGGTTTGTCCCATGCGTGCCCAATTTAAGGCAATGGTTGAGAACCCATAACGATCAATTAAAAATCGAGCAAACATGATCCATAAATATGCGGCATCATTTGTAACACTCTGTTTCAGCATTCTGTGAATGGCCCTGGCAATCAAGCCGGTTGCATTTTTGGGATCCGACTGGTGTGCACTTCGGATAAAAAGAATCATCAAACGAATAATCAGTCGATGTTTAGAATCCTTATCTGATAATTTTTGATTGACATTTATTTTTTGAAAGCGTTTATATTTCAATCCGGTTGTTATAACTGCCCATTGACGATATATGGATGGCATATTTAACTTTTGCCCAACAACCGATAACCCTTTTTTCACTGTTTCAAATACCTTTTCATGCTGATTCTGTCTGAAAAAAGTATGGGCGAGGCACTCATAGTATTTTAATTTTTCTAAATCTGAAATACTATTTTTTGATAGTTGTTCTGCAATCATGGGGATGGTATTATCAAGAGATGCCAGATTGGCAGCGGTCATGGCATTGAGATAGATATCAAAAAGGAGTTGATGTTGTTTTTGCCAGTCATTCTCTGAAAAAAGGGTGATCCCCTCGAAAAAAAATTGATATGCAGTGAGAAATAAACCTGACATCAAAGCACGTTCGCCCGCAGAGATGTAAATTCTGGCCCGATCATTTTTGGATTCATTTTTTTTGGGTGTTCGTTTTAAATGATTTGCAACCATGTACAAAGACGCATTGTTTGAATTATTGGATAATGACATATGTTGACAAATACGCTCATGCATTTCTTTTTGTGTGTCGTTGGATAAATGCAAATACATCAGTTGGTGTATGTCACTATCTGAAAACATCCATACATCATTTTCCTTATTTGCAAGATACTGATTTGCAGATGTCATATCTGGTGTAATCAACCCCCATTTGAAAGCCTTTTGGATAATAGCCTCCATTTCCAATACAGCCAAACCAGTAATTTGGCATGCAAAGGTCATGGACCAGGATTGTCCAATACAGGATATTTTTTGAAGTATGTCTCGTTCTGAATCATCCAGCAAAGAAAAGCTTGAATGCCAAAAAAAGGGCTTTGAACCATCTGAATCAACATTTATTATGAGATTGGAATCTTTTATCATGATTTGCTTTTGTGTAACCATACAATCAAGTGCCATACGAACGTCACGCGGATTGCCCGCTGTGATATCATAAATAATTTCTGAAATACGCCCAGAATCATCAGGTGCAAAATGAAATAAATCCAACATGGATTCATTCACTGCTGATTTGGATAAATTGGACGTTTCTACTGTATAGACATTGACACCTCGTGTTCGTAAGTTGTTGATTAAGGATTTGAATGATGATGATGATGGATTTAAGTTACATGTCGCAGCCACAAAAAATGATTGCCGCGTGTCAGATAATAACGATTCCAGCATCATAATGGATTCATCATCGGCCCATTGTACATTTTCAAGGCATAAAATCATGGGTTGAAATTTTTGTCCCAGCATTTGAAACAAGGCCAGAAGAAATGGTTTTGCTTCGATGAGCTGAGATTGGGATTGCGTTGCTGGAAACAAATGATTTGTCAGTGGTATCAGCTCAGGGATCAGTTCAGGTAAAAATGCAGGGCATAACAAACCTTTATATGTCAATTGTTTGATTTGATTTTCAAGGGCATTGGGAAAATTCGCTTGCATCATTTTTAATAATTGAGACAGCAATCGGGCTAAAAGACCCAAAGGGTAATCCGGGGTATTTGAGCAGGATTCACAAATCCAGTATCCATTATTTTCAAAAACATGAGGCACTAAGGTTTTACAGAGAGCCGATTTTCCAGTACCAGAATTGCCTGAAATGAAGAGCAAGGTAGAAAAACCATCTTCAAATGATTGCTGAGAAAAACTGTTATATATGACATGAATACGTTCAATGGCTTCATTTCGTTCATACAGTCTACTATTTGCGTGAATTTTAGGAGACATTTGTCCGGGTGGATCAACATTTGCAATAAATGACTTGTCAGTCAGGCATTTGTACAGGTCACATTTGAGATGATGTGCATTTTCATAGCGTTTTGAAGGTTGTTTTTCAAGAAGTTTCATTAAAATTTGTGAGACAGCTTCCGGCACATGCTGTGCAACAGGAACATAAGGATCATAACCTTCATGCGGGGCTACCGGTTGGCACATGATATGTGATTGTATTTGACGCAATGGATTTTTTTCACGAAAAACAGGTGAATTCGTAAATAATTCATAAAAAATACAGCCCAATGCATATAAATCTGTACGTACATCAACAACATCATTGACCCATCCGGTCAGTTCGGGGGGAATAATTTCCGAATTTCTATTTATAAAATGCGGGTTTGTAATGTAATGGCCCTTCATTTGGATTGCATATTTCCAATCGATTAGAAACACCTTCAACGCATTTGAATCAAATAAAATATGGTCCAACGTCAGATTCATATGCATCCATTTTTTTGAATGAATTTTCGCCAATGCGTCAGTGGCAAGATAAAATAATCGTAAAATTTCATCTGTTTGAAATAATCTTTTGCGAATGCCCTGACTTAATGAAAGGCATCCTGTATCTGGATATACGAATATCAAATGTTCTGGTTCTTCAATAATATCAATAGGGTGAATCACGCATTCGGCCTGAATATTTCTTGATAACTGATAGTCCTTAAGAAAACAAATGCGTTTTACAGGTGTCAGATTGATACGCTTTATGCATTTAAGTACAACTGATGTATTGTGTTTAATATTGGTTGCCTGTTGAACAACGATGTGTTCACTTTCATACAAGATCTTATCAACACAAAAGCCTGTAAGATCATTCATGGTTTTTTCCTCCATTTTAACAACAGCCAAAAAAAAAGGTCTCTAATTATATAGACACGAAATTTTGAAAAATCTTACAGTTGCAATGAAAAAAAATTATTTTTTTTCGATCAATTATTTTTCAGTTATGATGAACTTGTAACTATATTATTGACAGATGATTCTTTTTCATATTAAATTGCCAATTTTACATTTTCGATAAATTTACTCACTTTTTTAAGGGAGACTAAGCATGTTTCGTCATTTGGGTTTAGGAACAAAGATGATTTTGGGCAGTAGTGCCCCTCTGTTATTGGTCATTGTGTTGGGAATCGTATGCATGATTAATATCAGGACATTACTGGAAACCAGTGCCCTGGTGGATTTTAGCCATCGGATTATGGGATGCGCCAAAGATATTGATAAAACGATCAGCGATCTTGAAAGTGGTAAACGTGGTTTTTTGATTGCAGGAAAAGATGAATTTCTTAAATCCTATACCAATGGAAATAAAAATCTTCATAACAAAATTGAAACATCGGTCCAACTGGTTAAAGATAGAACAAAACAGGTGGAACGTTTACAACAAATTGAAAGATTAATTGACCAATGGAATGAAGCATCCGCAAATCCAGAAATTTCAAAGCGTCGTCAAGTCGCAGTCACCATTAAGAATGATCAATATATCAAACAAAAGCTGGCATCTGGTATTGGAAAAGAAAAAATTGAGGAAGTTGCCATTCACTTAGAAAGCCTGGATATTGATTTTCTCAATTCGGAAAATCTGGGCGGAACCAACCTGATTATGACCATCACTACTGATATCGAAAATTTGAAATCTGGAATGCGGGGTTTTTTGATTACTGGAAAAGAGGAATTTTTATTAAAATACCAGAATGCGAAGGATGCCTTTTATCGGCATGAAAAATTTGTTCATCAAATTATTGAAGCAACATTTGATCGTGAAGAAACTGTTGCATTTTTTGAAAACATGCAGCAGCTTCTTTCAAAATGGATGGATGAATATGCCAATCCGCTCATTGAAAAGCGTCGCAGCATTTCAAGCAATGATGCCGAGTTTAATCAGATTATTGCAAAAATTGATAGTGATGATAGTTTTAAAATCCTGGATGAAATTGAATTTTATATTGAAGATTTACTGGATGCCTTTGATACCGACAAAAGCGAATGGGCCAGCAGAAAAATCCTGGCGGCCGGACGATGCATTGATCAGATGGAAAACAGTTTGCGCGGTTACATGATCACTGGCAATGAAAAATTTCTTAAAGACCTTGAAACAAAAAAGGACAAATTTGATCGTACTCTTTATGAATTAATGGATTTTGTTGACAATGCGTTTGTTGTTGAAAATACGAAAGAAAATATTAATAAGATCAGAACCATTATTACAAAATGGATCGAAGAAAATGCTGAACCTGAAATAAAAAAACGAATGGAAGCCAATAAAGAACGTTCAGTTATGGCTGATGTGACTGCGCTTATTGAAGCTGGAACGGGCAGCACTATTATGGAAAAAGTACGTAAAACCCTTTCAGACTTTGTTATGGATGAAAATTCTCGAATGACACAACGACAGCAACATGCATCAAAATCTGCAAAGCTGGCACAACAGATGATTGTTGTGGGGACCGCTGCATGTATTATCATATCCATTTTAATATCATATTTTCTGACTCAGGCGATTACAGGTCCCATAAGAGGTATTTTTCAGGGGCTTAAAAAATTCAGCAACAAAGAATTTGGTGAAGTCCAAAATCATTTTGGTGAGATTACCACAAACCTTTCAAAAAGTAGTGAGGCATTAAACAATGCCAGTAAGGAAATTTCGGAAGGGGCAAACTTGCAAGCATCCAGTCTTGAAGAAACATCTTCATCAATGGAACAAATCTCTTCAATGGCAAAAATGAACAATAAAAATGCAATCCATGCCGACGAATTGATGAAAAAAGTCAATGTTCTGATGGACAAAACCAATGAGGCCATGAAAGCCCTGACTGATTCAATGAAAGAAATCTCTACAACAAGCGAAGAAACAGTCAAGGTGATCAAAACCATAGATGATATATCCTTTCAAACCAATATTTTATCATTGAATGCTTCAATTGAGGCTGCCACTGCTGGAGAAGCGGGAAGTGGATTTGCGGTTGTTGCAGATGAAGTTCGCGTTTTGGCAAAACGTTCGGCTGATGCAGCCAAGGCCACTGAAAAATTCATTGAACATAATGTCAGCAAAATTAAGGAAGGCAACGAACTTGTTGTCAGAACGAGTGATGCTTTTGCGGAGGTGAACACGATTTCCATTGAAGTCACACAGCTCGTCAGTGAAATTGCCAAAGCATCGGATATGCAAAACAAAGGAATCGAACAAATCAACTCGTCTCTATCTCAAATGGAAGATGTCACCCAACAAAATGCAGGTGCATGCGATTCGCTTTCCTCTCAGGCGTCCGATTTAAATGGTCATGTGAATGTCATGCTTTCTATTCTGGAAGGCAAACGTACTGCTGATGATTATGAGTCTGATCAGACGCGTGAAGAGGCGGAATATTTGTAGATTGGGGATGTTTAGCCCTTCTATCGGGGCTAACCAAACCTATGTTAGAAACCAATGTAGGGGCGAACCTTATGTTCGCCCTCTGATCTAAAACCAAAAACGAACCTATATCCAAAAAACAATGTATATGGGTTCATGGTTTACTTTCGCCATCGGACATAGGTTTGATTTCGGTTTCTGTTAGAGGGCGAACATAAGGTTCGCCCCTACATTGGTTTCGGACATTGGTTGGATTTCGGTTTTTTTCGAGGCAACATTTTCCCCTAACTTGTACATATGCCCAAGGACACTTTTTCAACAAATAAATTGGAACATTAAAATGTCAAACTTTCAAAACAAACGCATAATAATCACAGGCGCATCCAGCGGCATTGGCAAAGAGATGGCCATACAGTTATCTCGTCAAGGCAGCCGCCTGACATTGGCCGCACGCGGCGCGGAACGTCTGGCAGAAGTGGCGCATTTATGTCAGGAAAATGGCGCACAGGCGATTCATATCCCCACTGATGTTTCTGATGTCAGTCAATGCCAGAATTTAATTCAAAAAAGTGTGAATCATTTTGGCGGTATTGATATGCTTGTCAACAATGCAGGCTACTCCATGTGGGCCAAATTTGAAGATATTACCCGGATGGAAATTGGCGAGCAATTGTTTAAAGTCAAATTTTTTGGCAGTGTATACTGCACGTATGCCGCGCTTCCTTTCCTAAAAGCATCTAAAGGACAAATACTGACTATTTCAAGCGTAACCGGAAAAATTGGTGTGCCCTCACGAACCTATTATTCTGCTGCAAATCATGCGCTGACTGGCTTTTTTGATGCATTACGCGGTGAAATTGCGAATGATGGCGTAAAAATTACGCTGGTGTATCCAGGTTATATTGCCACACCCATTCGTGAAAAAGCAATCAATAGCAATGGGAATCCCCATGGAAAAACCCATATTGAAGAATCCAAAGCCATGCCAGTTGACATTTGTGTGCGACAAATTCTGGTAGCCGCTGCGATTAAAAAACGTGATGTTTATCTCACATTAAAGGATAAAATGGGCACATGGCTGAAAGTCATTTCACCATCATTGGTTGATTATATTGCACGCAAACAGACATCTTTTGATAAACTAACTGAAATAAAAACCTGATCATAACTGATATAGTCATATGAAAAAATACATTATTGTTATTTTATTTGCATTCATGCTCGTTAATCCATGCTATGGAAATATGGTTTATTCTGATACAAAAACCTTTGGCCAGCTTGTGGATTTGGGAATTGTTGAACATGATGCCTTGAATGAAGCCTCTGGCATAGCTATGAGCCGTCGATATACAGATGTTTTATGGAGTCATAATGATTCAGGCGATGAAAGCCGAATCTATGCCATGTCCATGCAAGGCAAACACCTGGGGATTTTTCAACTCAAAAACTGCGAAGTCATAGACTGTGAAGATATTGCCTGTGGCCCAGGGCCTGTTACAAATACATCGTATATATACCTTGCAGATATGGGGGATAACAAGGCCAAACGAAAGATCAAATATATCTATCGGTTTCAGGAGCCGGACATTATTCAATCAATTCCCAAAAAAATTCATTGGATGAACACCTTTGACCGCATTTCATTTAAATACCCCGATGGCATGCGTGATGCTGAGACTCTTTTTGTGGAGCATCATTCACGCGATTTGTATATTGTATCCAAGCGGGAAGAACAGGTTGGCGTTTATCGTCTGCCCTATCCGCCTTCTACACAAACAGTCAATATTGTAAAAAAAATTGCAGTACTGCCTTTATCATGGGTCGTCGGCGGGGACATTGCTCCTGATGGAAATGAATTGCTTATTAAAACTGAAAGTACTGTTTATTATTGGAAAAAAGATGCTCAATCATCTATAAACACTTTTTTTTCAACGCCCAATCTTTTATCAGTGCCCTATGTTCAAGAACTTCAGGGGGAAGCGATTTGCTGGTTTCGACATTCAATGGGATATTTTACAGTAAGTGAAGAACCCTGGCATATAGAAAACAGTGATGCGCATTTATTTTTTTATCCAAGATTAACGATTTTAGATATCAATCAGGATCAACGTTTTGACATTGCAGATATAATGCATTGTTTTGAATGCATTGCCGGTCGTAAACCTTTGCCGGACTTGCCTGTTTTGCCCGATATTAACCATAATGGAAAACTCTGCATTGAAGAATTGATATATGGGATTCAGATGCTTATTCAGCATGTGACAAATGAACTGCCCCAATCTGATAAGCCATTCATCAAGGAGTGAATATCTATGACTCAATACCCCGACAATCTTAAGCTAACAGCTTCTGCCCCATGCCGAATTGATGCAGGCGGAACCCTTGATATCCCATTATTTTACTATACATTACGTCATTTAAAACCATGCACATTTAATATCGCACTGGATATGCGAACGTATGTCACCTTGCAACCATACTCAGCCGAACAGGTAAAAATTTCATCAAAAGGGTTTAATGACGCATGTTTTTCTGCAAAGCACCTTCCTTTTGACCATCCCTTAGGATTGATGTTTGCAATTGTATGCTATTATCGTATATCTGGACTGCATATTCATATTGAATCCAGTTCACCACCGCGAAGTGCACTGGGCGGATCATCTACAGCCGCTGTTGCTTTAATTGCCGCACTGTCTCATGTTTTAAATGAACCCCTTTCTTATGATCAGATGGCAATGCTTGCCTATCAGATAGAAAGCAACGTGGCCCGCGTATCATGCGGCATTCAGGATCAATTGGCTGCTATTTTTGGCGGGGTAAATGCCTGGCATTTTGGGGGAACACCTGCTGAACAAACATTCAGACAGGAGATTTTGTGCGAAAAAAATGACTATGCCACACTCGAACAACATCTTCTTATTGCATACTGCGGTGTTCCCCATGAATCAAAAGATATTAATGGGCAATGGGTTGAACAATTTCTCAAAGGGAACACGCGAAAAGAATGGGCACAAATTGTTTATCAAACACAGAAATTTATCAATGCTCTGATTCATAAGGATTGGCCCACAGCTATTTCTGCAATTCGTTCTGAGGTGGATATACGCATGCAAATGACACCCGATGTATTCGATAAAGCAGGGACATCTTTGTTACAGGCCGCCATTGATAATCAGTGCGCTGCCAGATTTACAGGCGCAGGTGGCGGGGGTTGTATTTGGGCCATCGGTGATAAAAATCAAATTGATACATTGCGTGATATCTGGTTGACTGTATTGGATCAATATCCAGATGCCGCGCTCTTACAAAATAAAATCGCAGATTGCGGTGTAATCATTGAAGGAGATAATCAATGACATTTCAGGAAATCATTCTGGCGCTTCAGACATTTTGGGCAGAACAAGGATGTGTTCTGATTCAACCCTATGACATGGAAGTTGGTGCAGGCACGTTTCATCCGGCAACGCTTTTAAAAGCCCTGGGACCTGAACCCTGGCGAACTGCCTATGTGCAACCATCAAGACGTCCTACAGATGGCCGATATGGGGAAAATCCCAATCGATTGCAGCATTATTATCAATATCAGGTATTGCTGAAACCATCCCCCACCAATGTGCAGGGTTTATATCTTCAAAGCCTGGAAAAAATAGGAATTGACCCATTGGCCCATGATATCCGATTTGTTGAAGATGATTGGGAATCTCCCACACTGGGTGCCTCAGGTCTGGGGTGGGAGGTCTGGCTTGATGGTATGGAGATTACGCAGTTTACATATTTTCAACTGGCGGGAAGCATAGAATTGCATCCAGTTTCTGTAGAACTGACATATGGTCTTGAACGTATTTGTATGTATTTGCAGGGCATTGACAATGTGTTCAATATTCAATGGAATGATACAATATCTTATGGTGAAGTCCACCACAGGCAGGAAGTTGAACAGTCGGCATATAATTTTGAACATGCAAATATTGATATGCTTCATCAATTATTCAATATGTATGAGCAGGAGTCATTGAGTATTGTTCAAAGAGAGCTGCCCATTCCTGCGTATGAGTATTGTCTGAAATGTTCCCATATATTTAATTTACTGGATGCACGTGGTGCAATCAGTGTTACTGAACGAACCGCTTATATCGCACGTATTCGAAAGCTGGCCCGAAAATCAGCACAATCATATTTGAAAGGCCGAAAGGAAATGGGATATCCATTGCTTGAAAAGAATGCCACAACAAAGGAGATATCATGAACGATTTGCTTTTTGAAATATGCACTGAAGAATTACCCGCAGGTTATATTCAGCCTGCATTGAACAGTATGTGTCACAATTTAAAAAATGCATTGGAAATCGCCCGCATTACACATGGTGACATTCAAACAATGGGCACCCCCAGACGCCTTGCATTATTTGTTTCTGACATGGCAAATTCCCAAAAATCCCAAACACGTGAAGAAACAGGTCCGCCTCAAAAAGTGGCATATGATGATAAGGGGCATCCCAAAGTGCCTGCCATCAAATTTGCTGAAAAATGGGGAAAATCTGTGGATGATATTTTTATCAAAGAAATGCCTAAAGGCAAATACCTGTGCCTGACCATTACTGATGATGGCAAATCCACAGCAGATGTGCTTCAAGAAATTATTCCCAAAATCATTGACCATACACCATTTCCAAAAACGATGCGATGGTCTGATTATCGCAAATCCTTTGCACGCCCTGTGATTTCATTGCTTTGTTTGCTGGGTAAAAATGCCATATCATTTAAATGGGGGCATTTGAACAGTGGTCAGATAAGCTGGGGACATCGGTTTGTTCATCCAGAATCAATAAAAATCTCATCCCCCAAAGACTATGAAACACAATTGGCACAGGCACGGGTTGTGGTCAATATTAATAAACGAAAACAAATGATTCAGGAACAAATTAACACATTGGCATCAGAATTGGGTGGTCAGGTTAAAGCAGACCCTGACTTGCTGGATATTGTGACCAACCTTGTTGAATATCCGGTCGCATGTGCAGGCCAATTTGAAGAATACTTTTTGGAAGTCCCTTCCGCTGTATTAATCTGTGCCATGCGGGAACATCAAAAATACTTTGCACTCACCCATGCCAATGGACAATTAATGCCCTCCTTTATCGCAGTGAATAACACGCCTGTTAAAGATATGGCATTGGTTTCCAAAGGTCATGAACGTGTCCTTCGAGCCCGGCTTTCAGATGCACGATTCTTTTATCAGGGAGATCTAAAAGAACAACAGGATGCCAGGGTTGAAAAATTAAAAGGGGTGCTGTTTCAATCTCAATTGGGCACAGTTTATGATAAAACCATTCGTATTCAAGAATTATCATCGTTTTTGGCTCAAAAACTTGATGATGATCTCATATTGAAACATGTCGCTCGGGCTTCGTGGCTTTGTAAATCTGATCTGGTAACTCAGGTTGTCAATGAATTTCCAACACTTCAGGGAATCATGGGAAAGATATATGCACAAAAATCTAATGAAGACGCGGCCATTGCAACAGCCATCCAAGAACATTATCAACCCACTCATTCCGGTGGTGCTTTACCCAAAACAATGGTTGGAACACTTCTTGCGATTGCGGATAAAATGGATACCATTTGTGGATGTTTTGGGGTTGGCCTGAAACCAACCGGCACCGCAGACCCTTATGCTTTAAGGCGTCATTGTATTGGTGTGATTCGGATGTTTAATGAACGTCAATTGGCTTTTTCTCTTCAGGACATTGTTGAAAAAGCAGTTTCGATATTATCGGAAAAATTGAGCATGCCCCAATCCGAGGTTGTTGACACTGTAATCGATTTTTTCCACACACGCATGGTGAACATTCTAGCAGAATCAGGTATTTCCAAAGATGTTGCGACAGCAGTGTTGAGCGCAAAAATGGCGGATATACCTGATATCTGGGCACGTGCAAAGGCGTTGGAAAACCTGAAAAAACAACCGGACTTTGAATCTTTGGCTGCGGCATTCAAGCGGGTTGGAAATATTCTTAAAAAAATTGAAACGAGCACCTTGACTGAAATTGATCCCCTACGATTTGAACATGATGCTGAAAAAGAACTCTACGAAACCATTCATCGCCTTGAAAGCGAAATCTATACATTCATTCAGGCAGGGCATTTTGATGATGCCTTAAAAACGATTGCATCCATTCGGCCCTGTGTCGATCGTTTTTTTGATGATGTACTTGTTATGGCATCAGATAACGTTTTGAAAAACAATCGTTTAACATTGCTTGTCAATATCTCAAAATGGTTTGAGCGTATTGCGGATTTTACAAAAATATCTGGATAAAGAAAAAATGAACAAAACTGTTTTAATTACAGGAGGCGCTGGTTTTATTGGATCCCATATTGCGGACAGAATGCTTGAGAACAATTATCATGTTCGAATTTATGACAATCTGTCTACCGGCAAAATTGAAAATATTGCACATATCAATTCACATATTGAATTTATTGAAGGGGACATTCGTGATGTAAAAAAACTCGAACGCTCCATGAAAGGATGTGATCTGGTTTTTCATGAAGCGGCTGAAGTTTCTGTTCCGCGAACAATAAAATCGCCAGTGGAAACAACAATGATCAATGACGTGGGAACATTGAATGTTTTTGAATCAGCACGACAGACAGATGTTCAACGTGTGGTTTTTGCCAGCTCATGTGCAATTTATGGCGATAGTCCAGAATTACCCAAACATGAACATCTGGTTCCTAATCCCAAAAGCCCCTATGCGGCCCAAAAAATTATGGGCGAATATTATGCCCGACTGTACAATGATCTTTATCAACTGGAAACAGTTTGTTTAAGATATTTCAATGTATTTGGGCCACGTCAAGATCCCTCATCGCCATATTCCGGTGTTATTTCAATTTTTTTGACAAAAGCCATTGCAGGACAGACCCCTACTATTTATGGAGATGGCACCCAATCCAGAGATTTTGTTTATGTAAAAGATGTTGTCAATGCCAATGTTTTGGCAGCCACACAATCAGAAGTAAATGGCAACGTATTTAATATCGGCACAGGCCAAATGCGATCAATAAATGACTTATGGCAGAGCATTTGCCATGAATCAAATATCAGTATTGCAGCCAGATATGAAAAGGGTCGTGCGGGTGATATTCTGGCATCAGTTGGGGATATCCAGCGTGCAGGCCAAAAATTAAATTTTGTGCCTCAATACCACTTTGATCACGGGCTGAAAGAAACATTGGCATGGTATGCAATTCTTTAAAACTTATTCTTCAAGATTCCCTAGAGGAATGGATTTATAAAAACAAGATCGTTTCCCGGTATGGCAGGCAATCCCCCCCACCTGATCAACTTTTAAAAGGATGGTATCATTGTCACAATCGAGAAACACCGATTTAACAAGCTGGATATGTCCGGATGTCAATCCCTTAACCCACAGTTCCTGTCGGGATCGACTCCAGAATGTTGCTTTTCCGGTGCTCAAAGTTGCATCCCATGACTCTTTATTCATATACGCCATCATGAGCACATCGCCTGTTTTGTACTCCTGAACGATAGCAGGAATAAGACCATTCATTTTTTCAAAATTTGGCTGCTCCATCTTTTTCTCCTTTATCATTTTATATCAAGTAATATTCATACAAGCCTTGACAAGAATTCGTCAATTATATTAATGTATCATAAAATCATTCACGTTCGCAACGCTTGAAAATTTTTTGTTGTGAGCACTGTGCAAGAATTATCAATCAAAAACAGGAACATATCATGAGTGAATATGAAATAAAAAATGATTATCAGGAAATAACTCAAACAAAAAAGAATAAAAAAAAGAAGGCTTCAAGCACAAAAAAACGAAAATGGTTTTATCGTTTTCTTTTATTTGGAATTTTTTCAGGTCTTGGCATGTTGGTCTTGGGACTGTTTACTGTGTTGGGTGTCTATTTTTATTACAGTAAGGATTTACCCAAAATCAATTCATTGAATGATTATCATCCAAAAATCATTACCAATGTATATGCAAACGATGGGCGAAAAATTGCCGAATTTTTTAAAGAACGACGTATTGTCGTGGAGCTGGATTCAATTCCAAAGCAATTGATCAACGCCTTTATTGCTGCTGAAGATTCCCGATTTTACCAACACAAAGGAATTGATCTTATCAGTATTTTCCGCGCGTTTGTTAAGAACCTTGAGGCCGGAACAATTGTTCAGGGAGGAAGCACAATCACGCAACAGGTCACCAAATCCTTCTTGTTATCTTCTGAAAGAACCTATGAACGAAAAATTCGGGAAGCAATCCTGGCATATAAAATCGAACGATACCTTCATAAAAATGAAATTTTGTATCTGTATTTGAATCAAATATATTTAGGGCATGGCGCCTATGGTGTTGAAGCCGCCGCACAGAATTATTTTAATAAATCGGTCAAAGATTTAAACCTGGCCGAATGTGCAATTTTGGCTGGGCTTCCTCAGGCACCCAGCAAATACTCTCCTTTTTACCACATTGAAAAAGCAAAGGCACGACAAATATACGTTTTAAATCAAATGGTAGACAAACAATTCATTACCAAAGAAGAAGCCGCAGCGGCCATAGAGTTTGAATTAAATATCATGCCCCGCAAAAATTTGTACATTGAAGAAATTCCTTATTATACTGAGTATGTTCGCAGTTATGTAGAAGAAAAATATGGAAGAGACATGTTGTATACTCAAGGACTCGAAATTGAAACATCAGTAGACCTGGATTTGCAGAAAATAGCGCGTGAAGAAATTGATAATGGTTTGCGTACTATAGATAAACGTCAGGGGTATCGCGGCCCAGAAAAAAAGATAAAAAAAGAAGACTTTGAGTCTTTTCTTGCAAAATCCCAAAAAGAACTGCCAGAAACAGGTATTCAAAAAGATCTCATGACACAAGGATTGGTGGTAAAAGTTGAGCGGAATAAAGTCACAGTGCGTATTGGGTCGCATATGGGATATATCCCATATGATGACATGAAATGGGCCAGAAAACCCAATCCCAAAAGATATCCCTATTATATTCGGCATCCAAAATACGCATTGAAAACAGGTGATGTTGTTCTTGTACGATGTGTTGCGTATGAAAAAGACGCGAAACTATGGCAGCTATCATTAGAACAAGAACCTGTTGTTCAGGCCGCCTTGCTATGCATTGAGGCTGAAACAGGCAATGTGATCAGCATGATTGGTGGCAGAGATTTTAAAAAAAGTCAGTTCAATCGGGCCATCCAATCGCGACGCCAGCCAGGGTCTGCATTTAAACCCTTTGTGTATTCAGCAGCCCTGGATCGCGGGCCCAGTTTAACACTATCGGATGATTCATTTTTAAAAATGGAAGAATTGGGCATGCCATTGGCTTTGTTACGTGGTCTGGAAAATCTTAAAAATCTGGAATATCACAAAGAAGAAAAATTAATTGATGATATCAATAAAACAATTGATCTGGAAACAGATAGTCCCATGTGGGGGATTATTCGGGAAAGTATTGACAAAATTGAGAAAAACTATACACCCGCCTCAATGATCGTTGATACAGCCATTGTCTATGAGGAAAAAAAGCGTCATTTTGAATGGAAACCTAAGAATTATGAAAAAGAATATTTTGGACCGACAATGTTGTGTGAAGCCCTTACCCATTCCAGAAATGTGGTTACCATAAAATTACTTCAAGACATTGGCGTTGATTATGTGATTGAATACGTACAAAAATTTGGAATTACTTCAAAAATTAATCGTGATTTAAGTATTGCTCTAGGATCCTCCGGCGTCTCATTATTGGAAATTGTGCGCGGCTATACTGCCTTTTGCAATGGGGGTGAATTGGTAAAGCCATTGTTTATCAGAAGAATTAAAGATCGAAGGGGTACGATTTTGGAGGAGAATCGTCCGGAAAAACAGCGTATTATTGATACAGCAACTGCATACTGTATGACCAGCATGATGAAAAGTGTTGTTGATCGTGGTACTGCAACGCGTGTAAAAGAACTGAATCGTCCGGTTGCCGGAAAAACCGGAACAACCAATCATCTATTTGATGCCTGGTTTGTCGGCTATACTCCAAAATATGTTACTGGCGTGTGGGTAGGATTTGACAAAGAACAATCAATGGGTGCAGGAGAAACCGGATCTCGTGCGGCTGCTCCCATATGGCTGGCATATATGAAACGCATGATGGAATCTCGTCCGGTCAATGTATTCACAGTACCTCGAGGTATTGAATTTGCCACGATTGATAAAAAAACCGGATTGCTGTCAAATCCAGAATCCAAAGACACACGTTATCAGTGTTTCAAAGAAGGCACTGCTCCTGATAAATATGCGCCCAAAGCAAATATTATTAATGACCAAAGTGATTTTTTCAAAGAGAATATGTAAATCAATGAACCCAAAAGAAAAAACGCATAAATACTGGCTGCGGAGTATTGTGCTTCTGGTTTTAATTGTTGAAATGTTTTTATACACGTGGTGCAGGGTACAATACCTCCAACTTGGATATGATATTCACGAACTTGAAAATCGCATTGCGCATTTAACCCGCCTCAAAAATGATTTTCAAATCGAACAGGCACGTTTACGTTCGCCTGAACGAATCATTCAAATTGCAACAAAACAGCTCGGACTGCAAATGCCTGCTCCGGATCAAATGATTGAACTGAATGAATAGTACATTTCTTGCATATCAAAGATTGAAAAAAACATTTTAATCGAAAGAAGTTTCAATGGATTTTTCTGATAATCAAATCTTAAAAATATTGGCGGATAATGAATACATCTCGGAGGTTCAACGTAAAGACATTACAAGAAAAGCGAATGAAATCAGAAGAAAACTCAGACAGATACACAATGTGACCATTGGTGGTGTCACCAAAGAAATTGAACATCCTGTTACAATGATTGATATCGTGGCATCCATGCATATTTCATGTAATCAGACAGTTGTTGGCTATCTTGATGAAGAAACAATTGTGGCGTTGGTAGCAAAGGAAATGGGGTTTGACTATAAACGCATTGATCCCCTTAAACTGGAACTTGAGCTGGTCACTAAAACAATTCCACATTTATTTGCACTCAAGCATCTGGTCGTTCCGGTTCAAAAAACTGATGGGCGTCTTGAAGTTGTGATGCACAATCCGGGCGAAACAGAAGTAATTAAAGATATCCGGAGAGTGGTTGGAATGGAAATCCGGCCATTTATGGGAACCCGCCAGGATATTCTAAAAACTGTTCGTGAGTTTTTTGGATTTAAAATATCAATCACTGCCGCCGAAAACCAATATGCACGTCCAACACTTGACTTAGGAAACCTTGAACAATATACAAATTTATCATCGCTGAATGACTTGCACACAAATGAAGCGCATATTAAAAATGCGGTGGACTATTTATTTCGCTATGCTCTTGATCAACGTGCCAGTGATATTCATGTTGAACCGCGCAGGGACAATATGCTTATTCGAATGCGTATTGATGGTATTCTTCACACCATTTACAAATTGCCCCGGGCCCTTCACGCTGCGATAACATCACGAATCAAAACCCTTTCAAGACTTGATATTGCAGAAAAAAGGCGGCCTCAAGATGGCCGAATCAAATTATCCCATGAAAAAACTGATATTGAAATACGTGTATCAACCATTCCAGTTGCATTTGGCGAAAAGACAGTACTGAGATTGCTTGATCCCACAGTGATATTTCAAAATATTGAAGAATTGGGTTTTTCAAAGCATGGCTTAAAAAAATATGAGGAGATGATTTATAAACCTCATGGCATTATTCTGGTAACAGGGCCAACCGGCAGCGGTAAATCAACAACGTTGTATTCATCATTGGGCACGATTGATACATTTGAAAAAAATATTACAACAATTGAGGATCCTATTGAAATGGTTCATGATAATTTTAACCAGATCGCAGTCCAGCCAGCATTGGGAATCACCTTTTCAAGCATTATCAGAAATATTCTTCGGCAGGACCCAGATATTATTATGGTTGGTGAAATGCGCGATGCTGAAACAGCCGCAAATGGCATTCAGGCTGCCCTGACCGGCCATCTTGTTTTTAGCACATTACACACCAATGATGCGCCATCCAGTGTGATTCGACTGATTAATTTGGGAATTAAGAGTTATCTTATTGCAGAATCAGTTTTGGGAATCATTGCCCAGCGGTTGGTTCGGAAAATCTGTCCATATTGTATACAAGATTATCCTGTAACCAAAACGTTTTTAGAAAATATGGGCGTTCGTGTTGATGATCGCCTTTTATCCAGGGATCAAACAATCAAATTAAAACAGGGTAAAGGATGTCCCCAATGCCGTGGAACCGGTTATCTGGGACGCATTGGCATTTTTGAGGTGATGCCTTTTGATCGCGAATTACGTACATTTATAGGTTCATCACAGGATGCCAATACGCTTTTATTGAGAAAAATGGCGATTAAAAAGGGAATGAAAACCCTTCGTCAGGATGCAATAAAAAAAATGATTAAAGGCATCACAACCCATCAGGAAGTGGCGCGCCTGACCGAGCTATAATATGAGAGCAATTATTTTTGCAAATGGCCAGATGGAATATCTGCCCAAAACAATACTCCCCTTTAAGACAGATGATTTAATCATTGCAGCAGATGGTGGACTTCGGTTCTGCTGCCAGGAAAACATTGTTCCACATCTGATCGTTGGCGATCTTGATTCTGTAAATACCACCCAACTTTCAGAAATGCAGCGATTGGGTGTCCAGGTCATTCAGTATCCTGTAAATAAAGATGCTACTGACCTTGAATTATCCATTCAAACAGCCTTGGCTAAAGGTACGAAAGAAATAATTCTATTAAGTGCTTTAGGCGGAAGGTGGGATATGACCTTTAGCAATGTCTTGTTGTTAGCATCGGATTTTTTACACAATGTGCATATCAGACTTTTGGACCAAAATCAGGAAATGTTTTGTATTAATGGATCCAGGCAGGTAAATCTGAACCAGCGCAAAGGAACAAGCCTATCGCTTTTACCATTAAGTCTATATGTTGAAGGTATCACGCTTCAAGGAATGAAATATTCGTTAAATAATGAATATTTACAAATGGGAAGCTCTCGTGGGCTGAGCAATATCATTATAGATCAAAATGCGTCAATTCGTATTCAAAAGGGTAGATTACTGGTCTATCTTAATTAAGTGTAACCAAAATTGCAGGTCAAACCGAAACCAAGCCTATGCGCAAAACCAATGTAGGGGCAAACCCGGGCGAACCCTCTAACAGAAACCGAAATCAAACCAATGTCCGAAACTAATGTAGGGGCGAACCTTATGTTCGCCCTCTGAACTAAAACCAAAAACGAACCTATCTCCAAAAAACAATGTATATAGGTTCGCCATCGGACATTGGTTTGATTTCGGTTTCTGTTAGAGGGCGAACATAAGGTTCGCCAACCCCTTAAGTCAATACATCCAAAAGTTTATGTTCCCATCCAATAGTCGATACAACAACCCCCTGCAAACCCAGTTCTTTTATGGATGAAATGGCTTGCTGGCAAACATTTAAGCACGCATTATTTTTATCTTTTGATTTTTGAATCTGCTTGATTAATTCATTTGGAATATCAACTGATGCCACATTTCTGGCCATATATCGTGCCATGCCGAGGGATTTAAGTAATAAGACTGTTGGCACAATATTGGGTTTCAAGTCTTTAACTGATTCATAAAAATCAGATAGCATCTGAATATTAAAAATAGGCTGTGTCACAAAAAAGGATACACCGGCATCCATGTATTTTGCGATTGTGTCTCTAATTTGAAAGCGTTCGCTCACCTTAGAACTGATTTGCAAAGGCGCCCCCACTAAAAATTCGGCAGTACCATCAAGTTCCATACCCGCCATATCAAAACCCTCTGACATGGCTTTTGTTGCAGCGAATAATTCTTCCAAAGTTACATCAAAGACACCTTTGGCTTCATGATGATCTCCTGTTTTGGGATCATCACCTGCAACCAGCATCACATCTTGAAAACCATTTGCATAAGCGCCTAAAAGATCCGCTTGCAATGCAAGTTGATTTCGATCCCTGCAATTAAACTGAATAATGGATGACAGCCCCTTCTTTTGCAATACACTTGCAGCAGAAAATGCACTCATGCGCATAATGGCATTGGGAATGTCCGGAATAAGGAATGCATCAATGTGATCTTTTACTGCAACCGCATTTTTCGTAAACGAATCAGTATTTGTCCCCTTTGGTGGGGTTAATTCTGCCAGGGTTATAAACTGTGATGTTTTTAATTGTTCTTTGATCGTGCTCATTTTATATTACCTTTTTTTTAATAATTTAAATATGTATTATATGTATAAATAAATTAATTTTATTATGAACATTAAAAAAATGCAATGATATTTTTGGATGATTCTTATCCGCGAAAATTGATAATTTCATTGACAAATGAATGAATCCAATTTATTTATTTTTATAAATAAAGGAAAAACATTATGAAAAACACGATAGTTGATTCAAATGGAAACGTTTCATATGGCATATTCCACACACCGGTTGAAAATGTCAATTATCAGGATTTTCCCTTTAAATTATTAAGTGGTTATCAGTTGCCTAAAATTATTCGTCCATTGTTTGTAAATCAGTTTGTTTTTTTGGGAATTTCGTCCAGAGATCTCTTTGTTGGCATGGCAGTGATCGACTTGAAATACATCGCAAAAGCATTTTTATATGTATATGATCAAAAATCAGGTCAAATGGTTGAAGATCAACAATTGGCCTTACCTAATGCAGTATTTATTGACGCGCGACCTGATAATTGCAAAAGTTATTTTCAAACGAAGCATTTTAATGTCACAACTGAACAAGGGCATTTTTCTGCAAAAACATCACATATGAATCTTGAGGTTACTCTGGATTTACCTCAAGCACATCCCTTTCGATTATGTTCGCGTTGTGGCTACAATGGATGGATTTATACACAAAAAACGACACCTGTAACTGTTTCTGGAAAAATCAGTATCAATGAAAAAAACTATTCTATTCAGTCGCCCCATTCAATGGCTCTTGTTGATTGGACAACAGGCTATATGCGAAAAGAAACATTCTGGAATTGGGCATCCATTGCCACGACATTAAATGAAGGCCGATATCTGGGATTGAATCTATCATGTGGTGTAAATGAAACAGGCTTTACTGAAAACTTTTTTGTTGTTGGCAGCCAATTGACAAAAGTCGATACAGTGCACTTTGAATATGATCTAAATGATTTGTATCAACCCTGGACGATCCGGTCCTATGATAAAAAAATAAATTTAACTTTTTCAGCAGAGCATCATCGTTCTGAAAATTTGAATGCATGGCTCGTGGCATCAAAATTTACGCAACTCATGGGTCGTTTTTCCGGACATTTGCAAACAGATACTGGCGAGGTGATTTCACTTGACAATTGCCCGGGATGGGCTGAAGATCATTTTGCCAGATGGTAAACAAATTAAGTCGGGCGTATGGATTTCGGTTTTTTTCGAGGCAACCTTTTCCGCTAACTTATATATACGCCCAATTAAGTCTTTATTTTTTATTTTAAGAATAAATTTATTGTTCACAGAAACAAATTTATTCATGATTCCAAGGAGGATTCAATGGCATTAAAAAAGTTTTTATTATTTTTTCTACTTTTATGTGTTTGTTTTATCGGATGTCAGGCGCATACGCCCAAATCATTGGATGATTCATTTGAGCCGGTGAATATTAAAGGGCCTTTTACTCAACGAACCGATCATGTCATTTTTATTCTGGATGCATCTCAGTCCATGGCTACTGACATGCATGGTAACAATAAGCTGGCGCATGCCCGATCGATAATCCGACGTATTAATCTGACAATGCCCGCAACAATGCATATCAATTCTGCATTGCGAACGTTCGGTCATACAAGAAGATCAACAGAATATCGTTCGGATCTCATCTATGGGCCATCACCCCATAATAAACAGGCCTTGAACGAAGCCATTGATTCTATTCAGTATGTTGGTGGTATGAGTGCCCTGGATCTGGCCCTTAATGGCGTAATGAAAGACTACCATCGGAATGCTTCAGGACATATTTCAGTCATTGTTGTTACCGATGGTGAGGTCAACCATTCAAAAAGTATTGAAGTTGTTTCAAAGCTCAAAAACCACTATGGTCGACGTTTTAGTTTATATCCCATTGTGCTGGACAGTAAACATAAAGAATTTATGAAAAAACTGGTCCAAGAAGCAGGTCAGGGGTTTGTCAAACATGTGGATAATATTTATTCTCCGGACAACATGGCCACTTATGTGAACAGGGTCTTTTTATCGCGCGTACGTCATCAAGATAAGGATGGTGATGGCATTATTGATGACAAAGACATTTGTCCTGATACGCCAGCGGGTGCCCGAGTCACCATTAATGGCTGTTGGATTCTTGGTAATATCCATTTTCCATCAGATTCATGGGAACTCAAAGAGAAAATGAAACCCTATCTTGATGAAGTGGTTGCAATTTTGAAGAACAATCCCAAGTTGTGGATGGAAATCCAGGGACATACTGATAGCACAGGTACTGCAAGTCACAACTACACATTATCCAGAAATCGAGCGATGGCTGTTATGAACTATTTAATTGCAAAAGGGATTTCTGCGGATCGGCTTACAGCAACAGGATATGGTGAAACAAAGCCTATTTCTAAAAACGATTCTGAAGAAGGTAAATCACTCAATCGTCGTGTTGAGTTATCACCCATTAAACGCTAAGGAATGCTCTGAAAAGAACTTGCACATTTTTTTTGATCGTACAAACAAATAAGCTCGTGTAGAGACGTAGTATCTTACGTCTCTACAGTTCACATTTACCTCAAAACAAACAATATCAATAATGGGTTGTTTTCAGAGTATCCCAAAAACCTGAAACAGGATGTCAGTAACAGCCTGCTTAAATGAAATCATTATGACATTTTCAGTTAATAAAAAAGATCTTCGCGCAATTATTCTAATGATGTTGCTTACCATCACAACATCATGCACATTTTCATCCTATGAACCTCGGAATAAGAATAATATTTGTCAGATATTTAAAGAACAGAAGCAATGGTATCAAAGCGCAAGCGCATCTCGAAAACGATGGGGGGTTCCCATATCAGTGGCCATGTCGATTATTTACTACGAGTCCAGTTTTAAGTCTGATGCGCGTCCACCAAGACGAACCTGTTTGTTTATTTTTCCAGGCTCCCGACTCAGTTCTGCATATGGATACGCTCAGGCCATTGATTCAACCTGGAAAACATATCAATCCGCTACACGTCGATATGGTGCAGATCGGGATGACTTTGACGATGCTATTGATTTTGTTGGATGGTATTGCCATAAAACTGCTGCGGAATGTGGTGTAAAAAAGAATGATGCGTTTCGACAGTATCTGGCATATCATGAAGGTCAAAAAGGATATTTGCGACGTTCCTATCGTCGCAAATCCTGGCTTGTAAAGAGAGCGCGTCAGGTTCAAAAACGTGCGGTAATGTATGCACGACAGTTGAATCAATGTGAAAGAGAACTGAGACGACGCAATTCTTTTTGTATTTGGCCTTTTTGAATTGGGTACATCCAGAAAAAAAAGGGCCTTTTTCTTGGCCAGATATCTCAACCACAGATAAAGAAAGTGCGTTTTATAAAGGACATGAAACCTCTTTTTTACCAGATGGAAGCGCAATTATGACATTTCCATCTGGTAAAAAAATTAGTGAATCAATGCTTCCTTCCCAATGGAATACATATTAAACCCAATATCAAAACATTCGGTACGATTGACCATATTTCGCCCATCAAACAGGTACGCAGGCTTAACCATAACATCAAACAATTTTTGATAATCCAATGTGCTGAACACCGGCCATTCAGTAATAATCAATATGGCATGGCTGTCTTTTGCAGCTTCATAAGGATCAGCAACAAAATCAACATTTTTGGGATCGCCCAGCACCTCTTTCATATTATTCATGGCTTTTGGGTCAGAAATCACAAGTTCTGCTTTTTCTGCAATTAATGTTTGGGCAACTGGTATGGCAGGGCTGTCTCGAACATCGTCTGTATCAGCTTTGAATGCACATCCAAAAATACAAATTTTGCGGCCTGCAACAGTATTGAACATGGACCTGACAACATTATCCACAAAACGCTGCATCTGAAAATGATTCATATTGATAATGTTCTCAAAATAAGTTGCTACTTCATATAAATGATTCATGCGACAAATGTAAACCAGATTTAAAATGTCTTTGCGAAAACAGGAGCCACCAAATCCAACACTGGCATTAAGGAATTTCGATCCAATACGTGAATCTGCACCCACAGCTTTGGAAACTTCCTGAACATCAGCACCGGTGGCCTCACACAGGGCTGAAATGGCATTGATCGATGACACGCGCTGTGCCAGGAATGCATTGCTAACCAGTTTTGATAATTCGGCACTAAACGTATTGGTTGTGATGATTCTTTTTTCTGGTACCCATTTTTTGTATATTTCAATCAGTTCTTTTTTAGCTTTTTGTCCGGATTCTGTTTCGCGAGAGCCTATCAATACGCGATCTGGGTCAAGGAGGTCTTTTACAGCAGTCCCCTCTGCAAGGAACTCCGGATTGGACATCACCTCAAAATGAACATTTGAACCAGTATTCAAGATAATTTCCATTGCTTCAGCAGTTTTTACAGGAAGCGTACTTTTTTCGACAATAATTTTGTCTGATGTCGCAACATCTCTGATTTGTCTGGCAATCGTTTCCCAATGCTGCAAATCTGCTGCCATATTTTGCCCCACGCCATAGTCTTTTGTGGGTGTATTGACAGCAATGAAAATAATATCATTTTCTTTAATGGCCTTATTAACATCTGTAGAAAAAAACAGATTCTTTCCGCGAACGTGTTTAACAATATCATCTAGGCCCGGTTCATAAACCGGTAATTTATCTGAATTCCAGGCATCAATACGTTTCTGATTAATATCGACGACTGTTACAACACATTCTGAATTTTTATAAGCAATAACTGCCATTGTTGGTCCGCCGACATAGCCAGCGCCAATACATACAATTTTTTTTTGTTCACCCATTTTATCTCCTTATTGAGATGGTTCAATTTTATAAAATCATTCATAATACGCGATGTTTACGTTTTTTCGCAAAATGACACTATAGTTCGTTCGCGTTGGAATGCATACTGGCACGTTCCAGCTTCGCATACACGAGAAATTCACTCATGAACATTTGTGTCAGGATTGAACAACAATTGGATTGATTGTGAGAAGCATGATTATTGTGAATTAATCCAGTGGCCATATTGCCGGTCTTCTCTAAGAATATGGTTGACAACCCACTCTTTAATAAATGCAATGAGATCCGAACCAATCTCGATTTCCTCTGTGTTGACCTGCCCTTGAAATATTTTAATTTTATCGATCAGATACGCATGCTTTTTTTGGTGCGATTCAAAATCTGGATAATTTGATCTTCTCATCAGATCTTCTTCTTCCTGAAAATGTACTTCAGTATAACGAATGAGAAAATCCAATGTATCCATAAATACTGATTTTTCAGGGTCTGCACACACAACTTCATACAAATCATTGGCAGCTTTGAACAATTCTTTATGCTGATGATCCATTTCCTTAATATGAACACAATAGTCATCTCTCCAGGCAAATATCGGTATGTTGCTGTATTCAGGATGTAATATCAGTTCTTTTCTCTTTTCATATGTTTCTAGAAATTTGATTCGAACAACAGGAACATCTGTAAGCATTGAACCGCGAATAAAATAGATTTCGGTTTCTCCGCTTGCTCTCGAATGAAACATATCAGGTACATTGAACAAGATGGTTTCTTCACCAAAAAATTTGCCCTCACCAAGTGTTTCAAAAACATTGTCTTCAATATAGCGCAATACTTTTCCGGACTTGACCAGGCTTATTCCTGAGGTATCTCGTTTGGGGATTGTTTCATTATCAGCGTATACATTATAGATCATTTCATTGGCCAGATTGTTTTGCATGGGATAAGAAATTGCTTCGCTAAAAAGCCAGGTTTTTTGAAGAAATTCGCGTTTTTCCTGTAATTGTTCTATGGAGGAATAAAGGCCATTTTGTTTGACAAAATCAAGGTACAGGTTGGATGGCAATCGCAATGCCTGAACAAAACTTGTTGCCCGATATGTCTCATTAGATGCAGTACCAATCAATCCAGACATTTCTCCAAGTAACGCCCCTGCGGATAATATGCTTGATGAATGGGCATCTGCATAAATCATTTCGACATTTCCCGAAATGATCAAAAACAATTCAGTGTTTACAACACCGCCTTTGATCAAAATGGATTGGGGATTGAATGTGATGACATCATTATTTAACAAAATGTATACTTGATGAAATGGCGCTTTTGGAAAATAACTTCGCAAATACTGATATGCAGAACGAAATGAATAATCTTGAATGGCTGGAATTAAAACATCAGTCATGCCAAAAGGGGCTCCGGAACCAATTGCTTTCTGACTGATCGTTAATTCGTGTGCAGTATGGGCCAATATAAGTTTTTCAGACATATCTTTTTTAAAATCTTCAGCCCTGCCATGAATCATGCCGCCGCCGATATCCAATTTTTTGATATTCACTGTCGTCAGGTACTCTTTTTTAATGCTGTCAAAAGCATCCTGGGAAATACCTGAAGCATTTGGATCATTGGTAATCATACCTTTTAAAACATCAATGGATGCAATATCCGCAAAGTGACCATAGCTGAGATAGCCATTCTCGCAAATGGCACGGAATGTAAAAATACTGGTTTCAACAGGATGCGGTGAAAATACAGGTTTAACATTCAGGCCATTGACATTATTCCATGTATCGAATTCCAGATCATGAACATCAAAATAGGCATAGAATTGTTCTTCATCCATAGATAATAGCGCGCACATTTTTTTGATGACCGAATCCCGCACAAGGGGTGTTGCATAGTACTTAATTTTTTGATCTGTCCGCATCAATGTGGGAATGCCACAAAAATGATCGTCGTGGGAATGTGTATGAAAAATGCCCTCTATTTCATTCACACCAATACCCAATCTGTTCAAAATATATAGCATATTGGGGCCAGCATCAATCAGATATATTCGACCTTGAAACATAAGTATGCTGGACATTGTTGGACGATTGATATCCCAACCATCACCTTCACCCGAATGAATAATTCCAAAATATTCTCTTTTGATATGATAATGCCCCAATGGATAAGGCGATTCATATGTGGCATGGGCTGGCATATTTAAATCAATGGTAACATGGTCTTCTCCATAGGAAATCTCAAAGATATTGACCCGAACGCGTTTAATATGGACATTATTCTTGATTTCGATAGGGTCCTTGGCGACAATTATACGATCCAGTAAATCTTCAGTAGGACGAATGTTACCAAATGCAAATTTCATTTTCACACGCATCATATCATGGGCTTTTTCAGGCGATATCCCTGCATCCATTATTTCTTCTTTGGAAACAAGGCCATAATTCCCTCTGTAGATATATTCCATTTGAGACTCTACCTGAGCTTTAGAACCAATGATCGTTGGTTTTTCTCCGGTATTATTGGGATGTCCGGGAAGAATCATGCCTTGTCTGTATAACATTTGAAGGACTGGAAATTCAGCCAGATTTGCAAATGAACCATTTTGAACCAGAACATCAGATAGTAAAATCATATTGGGTCCTGTTTCATATGAAACGCCTTCTTTCTCGGCAGTCATAATGAAGCCCCTTCGCATCAGATGCTTGACAACATCTGCCGGACATCCGCATAACATATAAATACCTGCTTCTGAGATCTCTACCCAGTAAACACCTGTTGTAACCTGAATTTTTTTGATCTTTGACATATTATTATCCCTTTCATTTTAATGTTTATAATCAAACGATGTAAAAAAAGCAAACTGTGTGCCATTTATCAGGAAGGATTCAATTCGGGGATTGCGTATTTATTCATTGTGGATTTCAATTGTAATCGTTTGATGGGTTTTACCATTATATCTAAAATGCCCGATATTTCGCAGGTATGTTTGACTGATTCAGATAGGACCTTTGTCATTGCAACAATAATTGTATTATTTATTTGTTGATTTTCCTCAAACATCAGTCTGATTGTTTTCAATGTGGTTATTGCATTGATTTCTGGAGAATCAATATCAACAAACATAATATCAAATGAAGAAGTTTCTATTGCATTTTGAACCGCCTCAATTGTTTGCACAACATTTGTGGCAGTCACTACTTTACAATTATAAGCCTGTAAAAGTTTTGCCAACAACAGACGATCCATTTTTTGGGCTTCTGCGATTAATATATTGCGTTTATCTGCTTTAGATTCAGTTTTTTTTGAAATAATCTTTGATCCAATGGTTCGGTCCAGTTCATCATATATAAGATTTACTTTATACAAAAGCGCCTGTGAAGATGAGGAAATCTTCTTAATAATTGAATCCAGCTGTTTTGAGTCACAGTCATCATGCGTCACATTTTTGGTAGAATCAATAATATTTTGTAAAAGGGGTCGAAGATCTTTTGTGAATAATGAGCTTACGACTGTTTTCAATCGTTTCATGGATTTTAGTTCAGAAATAGTTTGAATTTGTAATTTATGCATTTTCCGATGGGCAAGGTGAACATTCATTCGCGCAAGCAACTCTTCCTTAAAAAATGGTTTGCTGATATAATCGGTAGCACCTGCTTTAAATAATTTTAGAATCACATTTCGATCTTCATTGGCACTTAAAAAAATAAAGGGAAGGTTTTTATATCCCAGTTTTGATCGGACAATGCGGCATAATTCATCTCCATCCATTCGTTTCATGTTGAGATCTGATATAATGAGATCTATTTGATTATTTAAGCTCTTCATTAGCTTCAGTGCAGTTTCACCATCATCCGCTTCATAAATTGTAACGCCCAGTTCCCGAATGCTTGATACGATAAACTTTCGTGTGGTTTTACTGTCGTCAACGATTAATACACTAAGATCTTGAAAATAATCATTTGGCTTAAGTAATCTGTTGATAGCAGTTAACAATTCACCTTTTGAAAAAGGTTTGACAACAAAGTTTGATGCCCCTAAATTAAATCCTTTATCTCGAACTTTTTGTGTATCATTGGCAGTGACCAAAATTACAGGAACATCTGTATTATTAGCAGATTCAAGTCTGAATGAAAATTCTTGTTTATGTAACAATGAAAGCACTTCAAAACCATTCATAACAGGCATTTCAATGTCAAGAGTGACAAGTGCAATATTTTTAACAGTACAGAGTTTTTCAAAACCTTCCTTGCCATTTTGTGCCTCAATTATTTCGTACCCGGCTGGTTCTAATTCTTTCCGAATAATTTTTCGAATTAAAGTATCATCTTCAACAATAAGTATTTTCATTGTAATTACCTCTCAATGCATTTTAGATTTATGTATTTCAAAAATGAATAATTTGTCATAAATGTAGATTATTTTCAAGAAAAAATAAAAAAATGCATATCAGGCAACAATATCCAACAAACGCGAGCGTCGTCCGGTAGGATTGGGTGCCTGTTGATTTGTATCGCCTGAAGATTGGTCTTTTTCCGATGAACCTTCTCTGCGGCGCCGCCGCTTTTCTTTTTCCTTTTTTTCCCTTTCAGCTTTTAGCTTTGCAGTTTCAGTATCTTCGGATTCCTGAACAGTCTCTCGCTTTTCTTCTTCATTTTTTTCCACCTTTGCGGCAATAACATTTTGATTGGCATCCTGGACCATATTTTTGATATTTTGCATCTCTCGCGCAGAATCGCCTTGCATGGCGGTATAATTGACACTTGCTATACCTGGCATAATAATATCCTTTTAACTTTTTGAATTCTTAAATTATATATATTATGAAAAACACTTTTCAAAAACACGCAATCGCGCAGATCTTGCCATTGGATTTCGTTTAATTTCAGCAGGACTTGCTGTAAGTCCTTTTCTGTGAATACAGCGCCCTTTTGATTTTTGTTTGCATATACATTCAGGCAAATCCTTTGGACACGTACAGGGAGCCTCCCATTTTCGCATACAATGTTTGATTAAACGATCTTCCAAAGAGTGAAATGAAATCATACACAATCGGCCACCTGGATTCAAGCATGACAAAACATTTTTCAAGAATCCTTCAATACAATCCAATTCTGCATTCACTGCAATGCGAAGAGCCATGAATATGCGCGTGGCTGGATGAATATTCATGCGCTTTTGCATTTTCAAAGGGATTGTATTTTTGATAATATCGCATAAATGCGATGTGTTTTCAATGGGATTTGTAGCTCTAATTTGAACAATTTTTCTTGCAATTTGCCTGGAATATCGTTCCTCTCCATTTTCCCAAAAAATTTTAGCCAAAGATTTTTCTGATAAATTTGCAAGCAGATCTTTTGCCCTGATTTCTGTTTTCGGATTCATGCGCATGTCCAAAGGTTCTGATCTCATAAAAGAAAAGCCGCGTCCACTTTGTTGGATATGAAACAATGATATGCCCAAATCTGCAACAATGCCATCAACCGCTTCAATACCAATATGGTCCAGTATTGTCCGGACATTTTGAAAATTATCATGGATCAAAATGGTTTTTTTGTTGAGTATCCTCTGTGCATTGCGCAAGGCTTCAATATCTTGATCAATGGAAATTAATTGGCCATCAGGAGTAATGGCGTCCTCAATTCTCTTTGAATGCCCGGCCCCTCCCAATGTACAATCAATATAAATTTTACCTGATTCACAATTTATATATTCGATCACCTCGTCTGTCATAACTGGTACGTGATAATACATATCAGAAGCCATCATGGTGTTTATTCAAGTCCAGTTTTTTTTTAGATAAAAGATCATAAGGATTTAAAACCAAGGATTTTTTCTTTATTTCCAATAACCCGGGCTGAACCTTATGTATTACATCATTGAAAAATTGCCTGTCTAGTGCTGAGAGCGCTTTGGTCTCTTTTATGTAAGACTTTATTCCGGAATAATTCCATTGAGAATTATCAAAAGACTGTATGGTTGGATAAATTGTTAAAAATAACTGAGCTTCATCATGTGCTTGTTGTCGTTTATTCTGACAAACCAGGGCAATCATCTTGATGATCCGCATTGCCAGATGATGGGCTGATGACAATCCATTTTGTTGTAAAGATTGTTTGGCCATTTCAATGGCCTGATCCCAGTTATCTGTCATAAGCGCAATTTCTGAAAAATTTAACTTTAAAATCAAATTATCAGGTGATAACAAAACCCCTTTGTGACAATATTCCATTGCTTTGTTTTTATTGCCCAGTAAAAAATGCGCAAATCCCAGACTGTCATAAGCAAAAGCATCATTTGGTACGAGTGCGATGACTTTTTCAAAATGATGAATGGCCTGCTCAATTTTTCCTGAATCAATACAGGAAAAACCGATCCATTTGTGAGTTTGCGCATCATTGGGATCAAGATTTAGTGCTTTGGTATAGAACGTAATGGCATTATCGTACTGGCCAGATTCTGCAAATGCAAAGCCCAAATGTCGAAGTATTTTGGGATCATTGGGTTTGTATCGAAGGGCTTTTCGGAATCGGGCAATGGCTTCGCTGCGTCTTCCTGCATGAAGTAAGTTAATTGCCAGATTATGGAGGATTAAAGTATCATTTGGTTTTAGTGCCAGCGCTTTTTTGTAATGTGCAACTGCTTTTTCGTATAATCCAGATTCGCCCAGTTCGTATGCAATTGTGAAATTATAACGAAGATTGTTTTCGGGCGTCTGTTTTTCAGCAACAGGTAAATTACTTTGCGCTGGCAATCGTGTAATATTGGTATTGACCTTTTGTTGTGATGCATCTTTTTTTTTCAATTGCCGGGTATTGAAAAAATTATCAACAAACAGCCCTATTGCAAATGAAATCAAACACATGACAAAGACACCCATGAAAAAGACTGTCTTTGATTGTGGGATATCATTTTCTATCGGAGTTACGTCTATTTTATTCTCTGATTGTTGCATTTAATATATCCTTTTTTTTATCCAAAAATATGTCGTTTGAGTGCCCGACCAATAAATCGAACTTTTTCGCCCAAAGGAAATCGTCCAAGATTGGTTTTTACAACACCTTTTGTGAAACGACTTTTTTTGGAGTAATCAATATTGACATCCACAATAACCGGTTGGCCTTTCTCGGATATTTGAAACGCTTTATGCAGTGCTGAATCAATGTCACGATTGGTATTCATCTCAACAAATGCGGCTCCTGTTCCTTTAGCAATGCCTTCAATTTGAATATCACCAAGAATAGTACAGGTTTTTCGATTCAAAGGGATGCTTTGAAATTGACTGATTTGACCGAGTTCACCATCATGAAAAACAAAAAAGATGACCCCGAGATGATGAATAGATGCTGTAATAATTTCCATGCACGTCATCAAAAAGGCACCATCGCCCACAATTCCAATGACCTGACTGTCCGGATGGCATAATTTTGTTGAAATGGCAGCAGGAATACAATACCCCATACAATTGAAGTCTGAAGGAGATATAAAATGACGAGACTGCTCTATGGGTAGGAGCTCCATTGTTAAAAAAGTATGATTGCCATCATCAACAGCAACATACGCAGACCTGGATAATTTTTTGCTCAGGGCCTGAAAAAAAAGATAGGGTGAAACCAGATTCTTTTCAGGTAGATTGGCCCATTCTTTTTGGTAAGATTTTTTATCGGATGCAATTTGTTCTTTGATCTGGTTGTTATGATTGACTATTTCCTGATTGCCCAATTCCTTGATCAAAGCCTCAAACACATCTTTTGTATCGCCCTGTATGTTTATTTTTGATGTATAATTTCGATCAAACACATCGCCATTGATATCCACATGAATTAGATTTTCAGGTACAGGCAAGCCATAACTGGCAGTGGCCAATTCGCTGAATCGTACTCCCGCAGCAAGCAGACAGTCACATTTGGCAAAGGCATTTTGAGCAGCCGGCACGGCTGATTGCCCAAACCCCATTCCTGTATGTAATGGATGTGTTGCTGGAAAAGCACTCAGTCCCTGTAGGGTTGTGGATACAGGCATATTGAATCGTTCAGCAATTTGAATAGATTGTTCGACACAGTGTACAGCGCCCCATCCGAGATAAAGGCATGGATTTGCAGCCTGTTTGAGCATGGTCACAGCTTGCTTGATTTGTATATAATCCAAAGGTCTTTTATGTGTGCGTGGCTCATAGGCTGGCATGAAATCAATCGTCTCTTGAAATAATAACAAATTTGATGGAATTTCAACAAAAACAGGTCCCGGTGTACCGGATTTAGCAACATCATAGGCTTCATAGATCACATTGATAATATCGCCATGATGTTGTGCCAGAAAAACCTGTTTGACCACACCACCAATTAACTTGCTATGATCCACCTGATGCAATTGATACGATTTCCCCGAATCGCGTCGAACCCCACCGGTGATAACAAGCATGGGAATACCATCCAAAAAGGCCTCTCCAATGCCACTCATGGCATGCGTGATACCAGCAGCTGGAACGACAACCAACGTACCAATGTGGTTCGTGGTCCGACTGACAGCATCAGCCATAAAAGCGGCCCCCCCTTCATGGGTGACAAGAATCGGAGTAATTTGTTCGGATGAATTGAGTGCATCATACAATTCAGTGTTGTGCACACCAGGTATTCCAAATGTAAATTTGACACCGATTTGCTCTAAAGCAAACAATGCCAATTCTGCACCTGTTTTTTTCATGTAATGTTCCTTCAATAAAAATAGACGCTCAATCTGAAAATGTGGACTTCAGACTTTCAAAATGGGGCACTTCGTTTTCGTATATTCCAAAGAAATCTATCCGGTCAACAACAAATACAGGATTAAAATAATTGTTTGAATGGCCGCCAAAATCACCCATGATCCAAACAAAGGGGAATTCACTTCCTCAACCCACATATAGGGATATTCATCTTCTTCAGGCAGGTGCTCATCATATTCAATCTTGGGCCACAGCATCTCATAAATGTCCATGGTCCGCCGGCGTCCCCTTAATTTTACTTTTTTGAAAAATTCGCAGGTAAAGCCCTTCACATTTTTGATCGCTTCATACACTTTTCCAGAAATAAAGATTTCTTCTTTGTCTAATTGATGCTGCAATATAGCGGCCTGACGCACAGCATCACCATACATTTGTTCACCATCCATCATGACCTGCCCCATAGTCACACCAATTTTTACTCTTATGGGGCGGGTTTTTAATTCTACACGTTTCGAACAATTGTATTCATTAATTTCAATTTGAAGATCCAAGGCACATCGACATGCTGCAATGGGATCTTCAAAAGTGCCAAGTACAGTATTACCACTGCTTCGAACAATTTGACCGCCATGACGCTCAATGGATGGAAATAGAATGTCATTGTGCTTTTGTAGAAGAAATCGATCCCGATTGAGGGCATCATTGGTGATGTCTGAAATTGTCGATGTCAAAATAACCACTGTCTTCGTATTGAAATGTTCATACAGCATTTCTGTCAGTTGATGCCATTGACGCAGGTACGTTTCAATATTCGCAAGGGTAATTTCTTCAGCCGATTGATCCATGGCAAGCGGGTTGCGACGTCGTTCTGTTTGTGACGACTCTGTCTGTTTGTTAGAAGCGGGTTTTTGAGATACAATTTCTGGAGCTGCTTCTGCATTTTTTTGCGCTGTTTCAGATTGCGGGCGAACAGTCTGCCCAAATTCCTGATCTATGGAATCCAACAATGATGTCATTTCATTTTTGATATCACCAGCCAATTGTTGTGTTTCTTTGGATTCTGATTGTGTTGTTTTTGAAGGTGTTTCAGCCATGTGAAGTTACCAATCATACATTCTTTATGGATTAACGAAAAGGCATTATAAAATATGCCAGGGGCATCTCAAATAAGTATTTATATCATAATCTAATTTATACGTCACCATTATTTTCAGATTCAACAAGTGCCAAATTTGACAAACAGCCAATGGATTCTATTTCAACATCAATTTGATCACCATGTTTTAGATATAAAGGCGGCTCGCGAAATGCACCAACGCCATCAGGTGTACCTGTCAGAATAACATCACCTGGAAACAAAGTGAAATGTTTTGACAAAAATGATACCAGTTCAGGAACTGAAAAAATCATCTTTTCGGTATTTGATTGTTGCATGATTTGTCCATTGACCCGGCACTGAATGTTCAGTGAAAGCGGAGACTCAATATCTTCCTTAAGCACGATCCAGGGACCCAAAGGACAAAAAGTATCCAAAGATTTACCACGCACCCATTGCCCATCACCAAACTGAAGATCTCTCGCGCTGACATCATTTGCACATGTATATCCCCAAATGACATCATTTGCCTCCTCTTTAGAACAATTATAGGCCAGTTTACCAATAATCACAGCCAGTTCAGCCTCATAATCTACCTGTTTTGTGATTGTTTGATTCCAGCCAATGGATTGTTTATGCCCAACCAGGCTATTGGAAAATTTGGTAAAAACCAAAGGCGTGTCGGGTATTTCTACCTTGCCTTCAGCCGCATGATCCAGATAATTTAGACCGATAGCAATAATCTTTGATGGACGCAAAATTGGAGGTAAAAATTCTGCTGAATCTATTGGAATTACAAGGTTTTCCATTTTATCAGGAAAGGTATCTTCCTGCATCAAGCTGATGGTATCGCGTTCATAATTAAAAGGAATCAATCCATCATCAACAACATCAGTAACAAATAACCGGTTTTGATAATATATTTGTGCAAATTTCATTGTTTTTAATCACCTTCATTAAGACCCAATGGGGTCATGTCATAAGTATGGAGGATTGTTTTGATTGTTCCATTCTTATATAGTTTCATATAAGCATTATTGAATTCTTTTACGACATTTTCATCTGTCGTTTTTTTAGAAAAACCGACATAATACAATGTTTTTTTATAGGCGCCTGCATATCGGATACCTTTTAATTTTAGGGATTTAATAATCATTAACCCCACATCTCTGTTTGAAAAGACAGCATCATTGCGACCATGAAACAATTTATTAAAGCCCGCAATATCATCAGGGCGCATATCAATTTTCATTTCAGGCACTTTTTTATGTATTAACTCCAATTGTTTGGATGTATTTGATGGACCATATACACCAACCGCATATCCTTTGAGCTGAGAAATGTCTGTAAATTTCATTGTGTCGCTTTCACGAACAAAGATGCCATATTCTGCTTGAAATATTGGCACCGAAAAATAAAGCCATTTCTCACGCTCTTCATTTTTTGCCAATACAAATAATCCATTTGATTTGCCTTTTCGAACATTATACTGTGCTCTGGTCCATGACAACAAGTTTAGTTCACACTTCATCCCCATTTCAGCACATATCTGATTGATTATGGATGCTGCAGGACCGGACACCCTTCCATTTTCAAGATACGAATATGGCGCAAAATCCTGAGTGTCCAATTTTAGTTCTTTTGATTGACAGGTCAGGACAAATGTAAATATGCCCAGAAGACAAACAATTACGTTTCGAAATTTCATAAGTTTCCTTTCTTGATTGTTATTATTATCATTCAATTTAGGTTTTTCCTGGAATGAAACTTGCCCTTCAATGTTTGCAATGATTTTTCATGTTACTTTATCAGTTCAGCCCAGAGGGCATATTTCATGCCATGAAAAACCATAATTGAA
>Ga0272440_1000344_pt1 | contig 39458 bp, 28 predicted proteins | sample SSMMMBAug17_FD_192440 | JGI IMG/M metagenome (GOLD analysis project Ga0272440, IMG submission 192440) | Marine sediment archaeal communities from Little Sippewissett salt marsh, Falmouth, MA, United States - SSM-MMB-Aug17 | ecosystem: Environmental > Aquatic > Marine > Wetlands > Sediment ...
AACCTTATGTTCGCCCTCGAACTAATAACGCTTTCGTTCCTATGTACGATGGGCGAACATAAGGTTCGCCCCTACACGTTATTGGCACATAAGTAAATGAGGAATTTATTTTTCGAGCATTCCTTATTATCAGATTATTCTCTTCATTTGATTTAAAATATATCATATATATAACAGAACTATTCTATAAAACACTTTGAGTCCCCTAGGGACGACAGAAAATAGCCTGGAGTTTCAACTCCAGGCAGTTCCCCCCTACATTTTTTTTGCTCATTGGCCTGGTTTCGGTTTGACTTACAATTTTGGTGACGCTCTATTTTATCTTGCGGTTGCATCATAAAAACGCATTTTCCTCCTTGTTCATTTTTGGGATAAACAATTCATTTTAATAGCATATTGTATGCCATTATTGCAACCCAATGCCACACAAAGCAAATAGAACTTTTTAGTATTACACAGAATCCTATCATCAACACCTTTTATTATATGTTTTTTATGAATTTTTTTTCATAAATAAGTTTAAAAAAAAATGATCAAAGATACAATATATTGATTTTTTCCTTGACAGGGAACAACATCTTGTATATTCATAACACAAAATTGATTTGAGTATAACCAAAATTGATTTAACAAATTTATCTAAATTTGTATCCATCATGGTGAGTTGGATACAACAATCAAGGAGAAGATTTGATATTATGTTTGAACAATTAAAAAAAAGAGACGGCCGGATTGAGCCGTTTGATTCATCAAAAATAACAAAAGCCATTGAAAAAGCGGGCGAAGCCACCACTGAGTTTGGACATCGAGAAGCCCAAAAATTGACCCTACGCGTATTAACCCTGGCAAACCAGTTGCGCCTGGCCGCCATTCCTGAAGTTGAAGAAATTCAAGATATTGTGGAAAGGGTGTTGTTGGATTCGCCTTATTATAAAACTGCAAAAGCATATATTTTATATCGAGAACAACATGCTCAGATTAGACAAATTACAACCAAAGCCAGTATTGACCTGGTTGAAGATTATTTAAAAAAATTAGATTGGAAAGTAAAAGAAAACAGTAACATGTGTTATTCACTTCAAGGGTTGAACAATTATATTTCATCAGATGTGACATCAGAATATTGGTTGAGCCGGATATATCCGCCTGAAGTTCGTCGCGCTCATAAAAATGGAGACATTCATATTCATGATTTAAGCCTTTTGTCTGTTTACTGTGTGGGATGGGACTTGAAAGATCTGTTGATAGAGGGGTTCAAAGGCGTTGCCGGAAAGGTTGAAAGCAAGCCTCCCAAACATTTTCGAACCGCCTTGGGCCAGATGGTCAACTTTTTTTATACCCTTCAGGGGGAAGCTGCAGGTGCTCAGGCAATTTCAAACTTTGATACCCTATTGGCTCCATTTGTTCGCCATGATGGTCTTGATTTTGATGAAGTTAAACAGGCTCTTCAGGAATTTGTGTTTAATATCAATATTCCCACACGCGTAGGATTTCAAACACCATTTACCAATATTACAATGGATTTGGATGTTCCTGCAACACTGAAAGATCATCCGGTAATTATTGGCGGTAAATATCAATCCGATGTATATGGCAATTATCAGATTGAAATGGATATGATAAACCGTGCCTTTGCAGATATCATGATGGAAGGCGATGCAAGCGGTCGGGTGTTCACATTTCCCATTCCAACCTATAATGTCACTGCCGATTTTGACTGGGATAATCCAAGTCTGGATAGTGTTTTTAAAATGACAGGAAAATATGGAATCCCATATTTTTCCAATTTTGTTAATTCGGACATGTCACCTGAAGATGCCCGCTCTATGTGTTGTCGTCTTCGATTGGATAATCGTGTACTTCGAAAAAGAGGCGGCGGTTTGTTCGGCGCCAACCCTTTAACTGGTTCAATTGGAGTTGTGACAATCAATCTGCCAAGAATTGGCTTTCAAGCAAAAGACAAGGATGATTTTTTTGATCGTATCAAAAAGACAATCGATATCTGTCAAACCAGCTTGCAGATTAAACGCAAAGTATTGGAACGCTTTACAGATAGTAATTTGTATCCATATTCAAAGTTTTATTTACGCAACATTAAAGAACAGACCGGTAAATATTGGAAAAATCATTTCTCAACCATTGGAATCATTGGAATGAACGAAGCCTGCATCAATTTTATGGGCGAAAATATTGGAACAGCGGCTGGACGTGATTTTTCAGTTCAGGTCATGGATTTTATGCGGAATCGACTGGTTGAAATTCAGGATGAAACCGGTAATATGTTCAACCTTGAAGCCACTCCAGCTGAAGGCACTTCTTATTCACTGGCATTGTTGGACAAAAAACGATTTCCTGGAATCATTTGTGCCAATGAACAAGATTTTAAACAAGGCGCAGAGCCATTTTATACAAATTCCACACAATTGCCTGTTAATTATACAGATGACCTGTTTGAAACCCTTGAACTTCAGGAAGAATTACAGACACGTTACACTGGAGGGACTGTTTTACATTTATTCCTAGGGGAACAAATTGACGATCTTGAAGCCACAAAGACCTTGATCAAGAAAATAGCTCAAAATTTCAAGCTACCTTATTTTACAATATCTCCTACATTTAGTGTCTGTCACTCCCATGGTTATATCAAGGGGAATCACTCGGTATGTCCCACATGTGATGATGAAACAGAAGTTTATTCGCGCGTTGTCGGATACTTACGACCGGTGAAACAATGGAATAATGGTAAGCAAGCTGAGTTTGACATTCGGAAAACGTATAAACTCGCAGCGTAATTGCCGAATAGAATCTGACCAAAAAAGGGCGATACATATCTTCTGTATCGCCCTTTTTTTGGGTAAAAACTATTTAGGAATCAATGCTATGTTGGATTGATCCTTTTTTTGGGCAGACCCAGAAACATGTAACATGTAGTATTTTTTGTTATCATTATGAGAATAGGGAATAATAATATTTGCACACTGTCTGCCTTCATTTATGGGATTGAAGGACACAAAAAATTGACAGGTTGATCCTGGTAACAATGTATTCTGATTACATTGATTTTCCATGATTGCAAATGCATCAGGGTGATCTCCGGTAATATATGGGGCGTCAATATGAATTGCGGTTCGATTTTTTTTTGTTTTTTTTAACCATCTGTTCATTTTCACTCGACTGCGAGAGTCAGGGATATTCCAGCGTTGAATTTTCCTGTATTGTTTTTTTGTTTTTTGCTCCTGCTTCTTTTCGACAACAGTAATAGATGGCGTCTTATCATCCTGTAAAAATTCAGCATCACTATTACAAAGATAGAATTTCTTTGTTGTCTGACTGATACCAAAAGGTTGTTTGCCAAAATCAAAATGTATTGCGTTTTCATCATTTTTCTTAGCATCCTGGGCATTTACCTGATCATTCACGCCTGAAAATATGAAGACATAAATCATCAGAATGGCAATAAAAAATCCTTTTTTCTTTAAAAAATTGGGATAAAACATATTATCCTCCTTGGAAAAGTATAAAATGTTAAGAAAAAATTGTTCTTTTGAAAGTCAATTCGTTTGTTTTGATAGAAAACTTAAGCATAAAAAGTGTTGAAGATATTTTTACTCACACAACATCTTATTTTTTAATTACAATTTTTAATATGAAAAAATCAGCAGAGGGTTCGATTATTTTATGCGGAAACCATGCCAATGAAAAAAAATTACATCCAAAGGTGATAATCATCATTTCAGATTTCTTGAAAAAATCGATTTTTTTAATGGAAAGGATATTATATCTATAATTATGACAGAAGAACAAATTTCAAAACCGCGGGTACGTTTCAAACAAACACGACAAGGACATCGATTCTCGTTGGATTCCTTGTTACTTGCGCAAAGTATATACCCCCGAAAAAAATGTCGTATTCTTGAATTGGGATGTGGATGTGGCGTGATTGCAATCACGATTGCCAGTCGTTATCCGGATGTACACATTATCGGGCTTGACATACTGGAATCCGCTGTTGCAATGGCCAGGGAGAATGTTCGTTTAAATAATTTGAGCGATCGAATAACCATTCATGAAAAGGACTTAAGATATTTAAAAGGAACTGATCTTGAACGATTTCAATATGTTATTTGCAACCCACCTTTTCGAAAAAAACAATCTGGGCGTCCCAATACCACGTATGAAAAATTCATTGCACGTGAGGAAATCACCTGTACATTGGATGATATCCTTGCAGTCAGTCGAAAAATGCTTTTGAACCAGGGTGAACTGAGTTTGATTTATCCTGCTGGACGTATTTCAGAACTGATTATAAAAATGAGTGCATTCAATATTACCCCATCGGATTTGATTCCAATTTACACAAAACAGAATCATCCTGCAAAATGGGCAATTGTGAAAGGCCGAATGAATTCATTGAGTGAGCTGACAATTCATTCGCCCTTGTATCCAAATTCAGATATTATTGTCGCTGAAAATTAATCCTTGGATCAATCAATACATAACAAAAATCAGAAAGTACATTTCCCAACAGACCCAAAAGTGATGTCAGGGACAAAATTCCCATAAAAATAGGGTAATCTCGTCCAACAATGGCCTCAAGGCTCAGTCGCCCCATACCCGGAATTTCAAAAACCTGCTCAATAACCACAGAGCCGGCAAACATGATTGTCAGGATAGAACCAATTCCTGTGGCAATAGGAATCAACGCATTCCTCAAAGCATGTCCCCAGACAGCACGTTTTTCAGTTCCGCCTTTGGCAATTACCATCCGAACATAATCTTTTCCCAACTGCTCCATCAATGAATTTTTCATTAAAATAGTCAATACTGCAAAGTTGCCAATAATATAACAAATAATCGGAAGCGCCATATGATGTATTATATCAAGTATCTTTTCAGTAAATGATAGACTGGAAAAGGTATCTGAGTAAAAGCCTGTGACCGGAAAAAAATCAAAAAAACCATCAACAGTGCCACAAAAAATCATTTTTAATATCATTCCAAAAGCAAAAGGTGGAATGGCGTAGCCTGTAAAAACAATTATACTGGAAATCACATCAAAGGTTTGACCATGGCGTAACGTCTTGGCGATTCCCAGTGGAATACAAATCAGATAGGATAAGACGAATCCAGTGATTCCAAAAATTAAGGATACGTGAAATCGTTCTCGAATCAGTTGCCATGCTGACTTGTTGGGAAAGGCATAAGATTTCATTTTCATTCCCACAACATCAGAGAATAACCATTTCATATATCGCTTAAAAATGGGCTGATCAAACCCAAAATGTTTTTCAATGGCTTTCCTCTGTACATTAGAGATAGACTCTGAATGCTTACCCGATACAGGGCCTTCTGCAGTTGCCATACCTTTCATTTTCAGAATCATCTGCTCAACCGGACCACCTGGTACGAACTGAATCAAACAAAAACACATCAGGGTAATCCCAATAAAGGTTGGAATAATCAATAACAATCGTCGGATAAAATAATCAAAACGCTCCATGATCAATGGTACCTGTTGTTTGTCTGGTCTGATCAAGTATTTGTCTCATATTGGACGAAAATACTTTTTCAAGATCATCATCAGAGGATGAAAAAGCATCCATCACGCAACTCATTGGAACCGCTGGATGATAAATGGGCCAATCTGTGCCAAAAAGAATTCGCCCTGCACCAATTACATCTCCAGCTTTTGAAATGTTTTCAGATATTTGTCCGCTTGTTTCAAGAAATACATTTTCATATTTTTTGGCCAGATCAAGGGTTTCATCAAATTCAGCCATACCCATATGACTGAGAATAAATGTAAGTCCTGAAAAATTTCGGATGGCCTTTTCAAAAAAGCTTGCCTGGCTCAACCCAGAATGTTTGACAGGCCATCCAACATGACATTGGACAATCAGTTTATTTGCCAGACAGTGTTCAAATAGAACATGTGCTTTGTGGCTATCTGGTGATGTATTTTGAAAATCTGCATGAAATTTAAAACCACAGGCTCCCATTTTTTTAAAATGATCAAATTGCCCAGCCAAATCAGGATGATCAGGATGTATACTGCAAAAGGTGGGTAATTGGTCAAAACCCAGACAAGTTTCCAATGTGGCCTGTGAAAAAGGGTCAAAACGACTGATCGCTATGGGCAAAACAACAGCTTGTTTCAATTGATATGTTTCAAGGTATTTGAGCAGATTGCATCGGTTCGCTTGTTCAAGCCCATTGGGAAAGGCTTTTAATATGGACAGAATTTCCTTAATGATTGTGACCGGGGATTGAGTGTTCAATCCAATAAAAGCCGGTTGATTATATTGAAAAAATGCAGGGAAATCAGTCAATAGATGAACCGGTTCCGGGCCAGGTCCAATGAGATCTGTCTTTAGGAGAGCAACATTGAATAAGCCTTTTATTTTTTGTAAAAGATTGCGGGGAAAATCAGAAAACAATTGGGATCGATACAATAAAAGCTCCTGAAAATGTTCTCGCAAGTTTTCAAGAAATGTTCCAGGGCCTGTCAGATTTAATTGACCAATCAATAGATTGATTGTTGCATACATGCCCAGATGAACATGGGCGTCAATAGAATTATCCGGAATTTCCCCATGAAGTTTAAATTTTCCAGGGCCTTCCATGCTTAAATGTTTGCTGATTGTTTTTTCCATAAATTCATTGGACATCAATTGAAGTTCACTTATTTTTTGGACTCAGTATCATTAATTCCTAAATAACCGGTCAAATTTTTAACAAACTTTTGAAATAAGTCTGTTTGTCCTTTAACAATATCTTGAATACCGGTAATCAAATCAGGCGGATCGTTGTCGTGTTCATATTTATCCATTTCGACAATCATTCGCAAATGTGTGATAGTTTCTTCCTGATCAGCGCATCTTTTTTTGAGTTTTTCGTATTTTCTGATCAGGTTGAGAAATTCATCGCGGGAAACTGTTTGGTCATTGGGAATCATTCCCAAAAGAGTGACATATTCTTTTAATGAGTTTTGAAAATCCTGTACCGCTTTTTCAGCCATCAGTTTATATTCTGCGCTCCGCTCGGAAATTTGATCCAGGCCATAAAATTTTTTAAACATTGCAGGCAGTTCATAAACACCTGTTGCAGATGCAGAAACGCTCTTTTGAACCCATCGCATCATTTCATCGACCTGTTTTTTTCCTCTGGAAGCACCGATGAGTATGTTTCCAAATAGTTCGAGAAAATTATTGTCCATGGGCTTTCTCCTTTTTTTTGCAATACAAAATTATGGTGTTTCAGGAAATGATGGCAGCATAACTTCCTTCTCGTGAAGCTGTTCATAAATTTCCTGGGTTTGATCAACTGTATTACTTTCCTGTTTTTGCATGATCGTTTCTGCAACATTGCTGACGATTTGATCCATGCCTGGTGCTTGCGCCTGTTCAATGGTGGCAGGAGCGATTATTTCTTGTGTGGGTATCAATACGACTTCCTGGGATGGTATATCTGTCTCAGGGATATCAGGCGCTGTTTCTTCAGTTTGTTCCTCATTGGGGGATTCCGGTTCAGAATCGTGTTCTTGAGATTGTGTTTCGGCCTGTGACTCTATTGTTTCATCTGTCGTTGTTTCGGTTTCCGATTCAGTATCTGTTTCTGATTCGGTATCTGTTTCAGAGTCTTCAGATTCTTCTGTTTTTTCCTCAGCATCATCGGATGCTTGTTTTTTTTCTGCTGGTTTTGATGAATATTTGAATTTTGTCTTTAACTGATTCACTTCTGCAGGTGAAACATGTTCAATATCTGAAGGGCGATCACCCAAGTCAATATGAACGCGTTGAAAGTCTTTTAAAATTGTTGGCGGCAAATGAGGTTGAGCAAGACCAACGACCGCCAGTTTTGTTTTATCAAATGTAGTCACTGATGTACTTGATCGATTGGCTGAAATAAAAAAATCGGATCCCCGAACACCGATGAGCGCTGTTTGCGTTTTAACCTTATAGTCTGTTTGTTTAAATTTGGACAATTTACGTACATTGAATCGCGCCTTTCCGCGACGCATACTGATTAAAGACTTTCTCATTTTTTTCATGGGTAAAATTCGAACGCTATTTAATGTGAGTTGAGACTGTGAACCGACTGTCAATTGACTGCCATCTTGCATATTTAACAAAACGCGTCCGGGCTGCTTTGTATACAATGTATCTTTTTGGAATAGAAGCATGCCCTTAAAGACTTTATACCCAACCTTCTGGCTCTCATGGACAACAATCGCATCGCCATCAACCATAAAGACTTTTCCAATAGATAATCCATGACCTGGCACATAATCGGTTGCTATAATTATTCCAGATGGAATTTTTGCATGGGCCAGACTCAGAAGAAAAAATAAACTGATAAGTATATAACTCGTTTTTTTAATTGACATATTATCTCCTATTCTTAAATGTATTCTCTAATAAAAATATCGCAACGAAAAACTGATTGCAGATTTTTTGTAATCATATTGATTAATATTTGAACAATTGACAACATGTTCAATTTGAAAGACTGGTTTAATCATATATTCATTCAATGAAAACTGAGTGGAAAACCTGGTCAGTCTATCATCTCTCCGGCGTAGAAAATGAATATCTTCATTCATATAATGCCTGACTGAATAGCTACCTCCGATTGTCCATGTTAATTGATCATTATGAAATCGTATACTACAATCCAGCTTACCCGCTTGAAAACTTTTATCTTTACCATCAGTCTCTTTGTTTAGAACCCCAATCCCACTGACAAACGCCAAATTCTCATTGTCAGGAAAAATTCTTTCCAATCCGATATCAAATTTGATCGATGTGCCATCATAATCATCATTCATAAAATTATTCATAAATGTATATTCAAAGTTAGCCAATAGTTTAAAATGTTTGTTTTTTTGCCATTTGATGTCATATTCAATCCCTTGATTACTTGTATAACTTTTATTATCCAACCATATATGTTCTGGTCTAAGATACAGGGATTGCGTTGTCATTTTTTTATTGTAAATCAAAAAAAGACTGCCAGCACTTCCAACTGTGTCATAGTCTGAAAAATCCACATGGTTTGCTTGACTATGGTCATATTCTAAACCCATTATCATAAATGGAGTTTGCACAAAATTATATTTTGCTCCAACAAACGTCCTCAGCAATAAATCGTCTTTGTCGGAGAACGTTTCTTCAGAAGGCGCCAATCTGATATTATTATCAAAGGTCATTGTGAAATTTACATATAGATGATAAGGTCTGAATAATGCAGGGTTGGATTTTAATATTTTCAACCATTTATTGGTTTCTTTTTTTAAGGCGCTTGATTGTGAACTCTTTGCAATACTGTTAAATAGAGAAAGCGCCTTTTCAGGTTGTCCGGTTTGAAAATAACAGACAGCCGCGTAATATTCACAGTTTTCTTTAATATTGCTATTCTGTTTCACGCATGACATAAAGTATTTCAGTGCAATCTGAAACTGATTTGTTTTAAATGCGCAAATACCCGCATAATAATGCGCAATGAGGTTGTCTGGGGATTGTTTGACCGCCTGAACAAAATCGTTAAAAGCGTTCTGGTACTGATGAGTCAAATAATTAAAATAGCCGCGGTCATACATTAAATCATTCAGTTCTGGATCAATACCATATGCCTGACCATAATAATATCTGGCTTCCTTGTATCGTTTCATTTTTTGATACGTTTTCGCTAAATAATGATATGCAACTGGATTATTGGGTTGTTTCAGCGTGGCTCGTTTTAAATGAGAGATCGCCGATGCAAAATCATTTTCTTCAAAAGCAAAAATACCAATATCCAGGTAAGGATTGTCATATGTTGTTTGAGCGTATGCAGGAATATTGTATATAAATGCGAAAAATAATACTACATAAGTATGTAGTTGATATCGAACAACAAAATTCATAATAATGCTCCTATTTTTTTGTTTTTTTTGATTTTTTGTAAAACAACGTTTTGAGGATTAAGTTGATATATAATAAACAATATCAGTTGTTGACAATAAAATCAAGTAGAATTGAACGAGAATTTACTGTGAAACCTTGAAATCTAATGAAAAATATGATAATAAAAAAAATTTAATATAATTGTAAATGAACACCTTGATTGATATCAAAGCGCGTTTAAACTATTAAATATGCCTGTTAATAATAAAATCGTGACAGTTTTGACAATCAGTCAGGAGCCGACCTGCCTGATATTTCAAGCAGTTGATTTTTACAATAAGGATTTTTATCATGCGATGGCGTTATATCCTATGCTTTGTCGGAATTCTTTCAATTTTTTTAGGTCTGACAATGATTATCCCATTGATTTGCAGCTTTCTATATCAGGATAATACAAGCAGACCCATTTTGATCTCAGCAGCGATTACTGAAACAATTGGTTTGCTGTTGTTTTATGGATTTCGCATTCAAGATAATGATCATATCAGTCCAAGGGAAGGTATTGCAATTGTTGCGATGGGATGGATTGCCGCAAGTTTTTTCAGCGCATTACCTTTTTATTTTGGACATGCATTTGATACCTTTACAGATGCTTTTTTTGAATCAGTATCCGGCATTACCACAACAGGAGCATCTGTGATGACAAACATTGAGGCGGTCCCCTATAGCCTTCTGCTATGGAGAAGTTTTATTCAGTGGCTTGGTGGTATGGGGATCATTGTTCTATCCCTGGCAATTCTACCATTATTGGGAGTTGGCGGGATGCAAATGTATAAGGCTGAAGTTCCGAGCCCTGTACCTGACAAATTAAAACCGCGTATTCGTGACACCGCCATGATATTATGGAAAGTTTACGCTGTCATTACCCTGGCTGAGGTCTTTTTTTTGTTGTTTGGCGGAATGAGCCTGTATGATGCACTGAATCATGCATTCACGACGATGCCGACAGGCGGGTTTTCAACAAAAAATACATCCATTACGCATTTTGACAGTATCTACATTGAAACAGTCATTACAGTTTTTATGTTATTGGCTGGTATAAATTTTTCATTACACTATCAGGCATTGCTAGGAAAGCCTATCACATTTTGGAAAGATTCAGAATGCCGCTTTTTTCTTAGCTTTGTGTTGATCATTACAATTATTGTAACCATTAACATTTATCCAGTATATGAAAGTCTTGGCACTGCATTCCGATATGCTTCCTTTCAGGTTGTTTCCATTGTGACAACAACAGGTTATGGATCAGCTGACTATGAATTGTGGCCGTCGATGACTCAAATAATTTTGTTGCTCTGTATGTTTATTGGTGCATCAGCTGGATCAACTGGCGGGGGAATGAAATGCCTGCGAGTGATGATCTATTTCAAATATTGTTATAAAGAACTGATATCGTTAATCCATCCACGTGCTGTGAGGCAAATCAAAGTAAATTTCAAACCGGTATCATCAGAGGTTGTAAGCAGTGTGTTGGGTTTCTTGGGGCTATTTGTTGGTGTATTTGCTATCAGTTCTGTTATGCTGGCATCAATGGGTGTTGATTTGGTAACATCATTTTCAGCGGTCGCTTCAGCCATTGGCAATATTGGTCCAGGTTTGGGAACAGTTGGCCCTACAGATAATTATGCAAGCTTACCTGCATTGGGAAAATGGTTGTTGGTATGGTGTATGCTATTGGGACGCCTTGAAATATATACCATTATAATATTAATGCTTCCTGAATTTTGGAGAAAATAAAACAAATGATTCAATATGCGTATCAAACAGACAAAGGATCTGTTCGTCAACAGAATGAAGATGCAATGATTGTCAGAACTGACAGTTTCAATCCAGAAGGATTTAATATTGAATCACATGGCAGTTTGTTCACTGTTGCTGATGGAATGGGCGGCCATAATGCTGGAGAAATTGCCAGCAACATGGCCTGTCAATTAATATTAAAATATTATCATCTGCCAGACATCTCTGAAGAAACCATGTGGGACAATTTAAAAGGATTATTTTTTCGGATCAATGAAAATATTTTGCTGCAATCAATGAGAATATCAGATTTCAATGGCATGGGAACAACCCTTACAACATTAATTATCAGAAAACAAAAAGCATGGATTGCTCATGTTGGAGATACACGCGTCTATCTGATCAGAGGGTATGAAATGGATCAGGTGACTCATGATCATACAGAAATTCAAAGCTTGATTGATCAGGGATTGTTCACCCGGGAAGAGGCGAAAAAATGCACATCAAGAAACATTTTAACACAGGCCCTCGGTGTTGATAATCGTTTGCGAGTGTTTACATGGGCAGAATTAATTCAACCTGGTGATATGTTTCTAGTCTGTTCTGATGGCTTATATGATATGATGTCACATAAACATATGTTTTCGATCATCCAATCGAATTCTAATCAATTACAGCGTGCTTGCAAAGAACTTGTAGCAAAAGCCAAATTTCAGGGCGGTACAGACAATATTTCCTTAATACTGATAAAAATTCAATAAAAAATATTCGTTCCAATTAAGGGATCTACAATGCTTGATGCCAAAAGCGGAACGAGCTATAAACAAAATTACGATATTTTTATATGTATCGGAAAAACAAAAATTCGATAGATATTATTTGTTGAATCGTTCCTGAACCATGATTACACTGAAGAAGATGAATAAGATGAAATAAAGACACTTTAAATTCATCTTATTCATCTTCTTCAGTGTAATCATGGTTCAGAAACGATTCAACAATATTCAATAATGAGGAACTTATTTTCAGCACTTAAATACTCATAAAATAAAAAAATTGCCCGAGGGGCATTATGTTCAGGAAAGCTCTGAAAATAAATTCCTCATTATTCCAGATAAAGTGATTGAAGCGCTTTTGGAATATGAAACCGAATCTTTAGAGGGGTCATGACCTGATCAAAGGGACTGCAAAATGGGAAAAATAATTTTAATCCGACATGGTCAAGCAAGTTTTGGAGAGAATGACTATGATCAGTTATCTGATTTAGGGGAATATCAATCACAAGTAACCGGGCAATTTTTAAATCAGGCAAATATTCAACCAACTGTAGTTTATTCAGGGAATTTGAAACGTCAAAAAAGTACTGCTCATATTGCAATGAAATATGCCAATTTTGTTTCTAATATTATTGTTGACCCCTTATTTAATGAATATGATTATAAAGGCATTATCAATTGCCATCTTCCAGGTCTATTGGCTGACGATCCTTCTATCTCAAAGGATATAGAGCACGCTTTTTCAGATTACCCAACATTTGAACGAATTTTCTCCGCTCTCTTGGAACGTTGGATATCAAAAAAAGAGGGCTCAACCGAGATAGAAACCTTTAAATCATATACAAACCGTGTTATTCAAGGGATGACAAAAATTGCAGACAACCAAAGCGCTGAAGACATTGCGCTAGTTTTTACTTCAGGCGGATTCATTGCAGTTGCCATGAATTACATATTGGAATTGCCCACCATTTCAGCATTGAAATTGGGATGGACCATCTATAATTGTTCTTTAACATCTTTTTTTGTTTCAAACACAAAATATCGTCTCGAAACGTTCAACACAGTCACACACTTGGAAATGGATAATAAAGATGGCATTGTCAGTATCATATAAAAACAGGAAAAATGATGGAAATAAAAATTAAACCAATTGGTTATGTAAAAAACGAAATTCAACAAACGACCTTTCAGCAAGATATTGATGTTGCCGAAAGAAAGCGTCAAAGTCAGTTAAAGTATCAACAAATAAAACAAACCCATTCAGAATTGATAATAGACCCCATATATGAGGAGATGCTGGATGGCATAGAAAATTTTTCTCATATTATTATCATTTACTGGCCACATTTACTGACTGAGGAGCAACGTAAGCTAAAAAAAGTTTATCCTATGGGTCGAAAAGATTTACCTATTCAAGGCATATTTGCCACCCGATCTCCTGCTCGCCCGAATTCTATTTTGATTTCAACTGTTCAATTAATTGAGCGTCAAGGCAATATTCTTCACGTGAAAGGCCTTGAAGCCTTAAATGAAAGTCCTATATTGGACATCAAAACATATATCCAAATCAGTGATCAGATAAACAATCCTGTTTTCCCTGATTGGGTACATCAAATAAAGCGCGACTTACAGCATGAATCAAACCATTGAACCCAAATTAACTGTAACGATTGCCCCAGGTCTAACATTGAAAAATCCGGTAATGACTGCATCCGGAACATTTGGTTATGGCCAGGAATTCTCACCATTCATTGACCTAAATCAACTGGGTGCGATTATTGTCAAAGGTCTGTCACTGGCTCCAAGCCCGGGCAATCCTCCACCTCGTATTGTAGAAACTCCTTGTGGCATGCTCAATGCCATTGGTCTGGAAAATATCGGATTGGAGGCTTTCATTTCAGACAAACTGCCTTTTTTAAGCCAGTATAATACACCGGTAATTGTGAATATTTATGGCAAAACCATTAATGAATATGCACTTCTGGCAGAAAAATTGGAAAAATTTGAAAAGGTTTCTGCATTGGAGGTCAATATTTCATGTCCCAATGTAAAAGCTGGAGGTGTTGCTTTTGGAACTGATCCTGATTTGGCTTATTCTGTGATTCACGCAATCCGAAAAAAAACACGAAAACCTGTAATTGTCAAATTATCACCCAATGTGACCGATATCGTTCATATTGCCAAAATCGTAACAGAGGCTGGAGCCGATGCCATTTCGTTGATTAACACATTAACAGGTATGGCAGTAGATATTCATCGCAAAAAACCGATTCTGGCAAATACAATCGGAGGTCTGTCCGGCCCGGCAATCAAACCCGTGGCTCTCAGAATGGTTTGGCAGGTAGTTCAATCCATTTCAATTCCTGTGATTGGTATTGGAGGAATTATGAGTGCATCGGATGCGCTAGAATTTTTAATAGTTGGTGCTCAAGCAATTCAGGTAGGCACTGCAAATTTTATCAATACCCGGGCAACAATGGATATTGTCCAAGGAATCCGCGATTATCTAATTGAAAAAAATATCCAGGACATTTCACAATTAATTGGATCGATCAATGACTGAAACAACTTTTCGCCCAATGATCCTTGCACCTGCCGGAGAACGAGATTCATTTCTGGCAGCTTTATCTGCAGGTGCTGATGCGATTTATTGTGGTGTGAAATCATTTTCTGCTCGCATGCAGGCACAAAACTTCAATATAGAAGAATTGGCCGCATTGACCTCTTTGGCTCATGATAAAAATGTTGCTGTATACCTGACTCTAAACAGCATGATTCAAGAGTCAGATCTTGCTGGTCTCGACCGATGGCTTGGAAATACTCTTCATCGAATTCAACCTGATGCCATCATTATTCAGGATTTATCTTTGATACAATTGGCTCGATCACAGGGATTCAAGGGGGAAATCCATTTATCTACATTGGCCAATGTCAGTTTTTTTGAAGCGTTAAGATGGATTCAAAGTGGTATTGATGTGAACTGTATTGTTTTACCGAGAGAGTTATCCATAGATGAAATCAAAAGTATGGCCAATGCCTGCTCAAAAAAAATGTTTCTTGAAGTTTTTATTCATGGGGCCTTGTGTTATGGGGTTTCTGGTCGGTGCTACTGGAGCAGTTTTTTAGGGGGAAAAAGTGGTTTGCGGGGTCAATGTGTGCAGCCCTGCCGGCGGCTTTACAATTACAAAGGTCATAAAAAACGATACTTTTCATGTGCTGATTTATATCTGGATGTTCTTGTTAAAACGCTATTAAAAACACCTCAGATCCGGGCCTGGAAAATTGAAGGCCGAAAGAAAGGTCCTCACTATGTTTATCACACAACAATGGCATACAAACTGTTGCGAGATCATGGAAATATACCTGAATACAAGAAAAGGGCAATGGCGCTTCTCGAATATGCTTTTGGAAGGCATGGAACGCATTATCAATTTTTACCCCAACGCCAATATCATCCCATTGAAACAGATAAGGACACTGGATCCGGATATAAAATTGCAAAAGTTTCCGGAGATCAATTAAAAAAAAGGTTCTTTTCTCCAAGAGAGCCGCTTTTCCCAGAAGATCGCTTACGCATTGGTTATGAAGATCAAAAGGGGCACCAGGTGCTTAAAATGAAACAATCTATTCCAAAAGGGGGAAAATGGTTTTTTCAAAAAAAATCAGGGGTGAAACTTCCTGAAATAGGCACATCCATTTTTTTAATTGATCGCAAAGACCCATCGCTCATCAAAAAAATAAAGGAATTATCGGACCAACTGCCAATCATTAAGAGTGAAGAAAAATCATCGGAATTTCATCCAATCAAGAAACAAAATGTATTAAAACGATCCGGCGGTATCTATCGTAACACTTTGGATATCAGTGTTTTTCGAAAAATTGAAGGAAAAAGTCATCGACGTCAATATGGCGCCTGGTTATCCCAAAAAAATGTCGAAAAAACATCAAAAAGAATGATATCAAATATCTGGTGGTGGCTTCCGCCGGTTATCTGGCCAGAACATGAAAGTATGTGGGAAAAGTGTATTTCAAGTATTTGGCAAAATGGTGCCAGGCGTTTTGTCGTAAACGCCCCTTGGCAGGCCGGATTCCTGAATGCCTCAAAATGTCAACTGTGGGCAGGTCCCTTTTGTAATATTAGCAATACGTATGAAATTAAACTCCTTGCAAGTAAAAAATTTTCCGGCGTAATCATCTGTCCGGAGCTTACCAAAATGGACATCCTTTCAATACCTGAAAAGACAAACTTACCATTGGGGATTGTTGTTTCAGGATTGTGGCCCCTGAGTATCTCTCGTATTCCACCTTCTGAGATTCGACCCAATCAACCATTTATGAGTCCAAAAGGAGAAATATCCTGGTACACTCCCTATGAGGACCATCTTCACTGGATTTTTCCCAATTGGCGGCTCGACTTGTTGCCATTTAAGCATGCCCTGATCAAGGCTGGATATTATATGTTCGTTGATTTGAAAGAGCCAATACCCAAAACGATTGATTTAAAAGAACGACCCGGACTTTGGAACTGGGAATAAGTAATCGATCATAAATTTTCGGGAAAAAAATTTATTAAGTTGCCAACAGTTCATTCTTTTATTGAACCATGATTACACTGAAGAAGATGAATAAGATGAAATAACGACACTTTAAACTCATCTTATTCATCTTCTTCAGTGTAATCATGGTTCAAAAAACTGAATGAACTTTTATATAATGATGAACTTATTTTCAGAACGTTCCTTATTAGGAATGCTCAAAAAATTAATTCCTCATTTTATGCTCATTCTGTTTTTGAACCATGATTACACTGAAGAAGATGAAAAAGGTGAATTAAAAGTGTTTTTATTCACCTTTTTCATCTTCTTCAGTGTAATCATGGTTCAAAAAATAGAGTGAACAGTTTTGTACGCATATGCTTGATGTTTAATTCTTGAGTTAAGCATTTTTAAATGGGAACTTATTTTTTGAGTGTTCCTTAGTGCATTGATACATTAATTCATCCAGCTAACTGGAACGAAATTTAATATAATCCTTGCTAAGAATTTTTAACTGGAACGAAATTTAATATAATCCTTGCTAAGAATTTTTTTGTATGCGAAAAGAAGTAAAGCTCTGAAAAACGAATCAACAAACAATGAGAATATACGATGACATTTATCAAAATATGCGGGATCACCAACATCGAAGATGCGAACGTTGCTGTTGATATGGGAACAGATGCGCTTGGATTTATATTTGCCAACAGTCCACGCCAAATAACACCCAAGACAGCGCATGAAATCATATCAAGCCTACCTTCAGACAGACTTGTTGTGGGGGTTTTTGTCAACTATCAACCAAAAGAAATTATTGAGATAAAGGAATATTGTGGTTTGGATACAGTTCAAATTCATGATGATATAACAGATCTCGACCAGATCAAAAGTCACGTCCGCTTGATTAAGGGAATTCGGGTGAAACCCGGTCAACCGATTCCACAATTATTTGATCCAAATATAATACCGCTTCTGGATACGTATTCAAAATCTACTCAGGGCGGAACAGGAAAAACATTTGATTGGCACCAAGCAATTGATATTGCAAATAAACAACCGATTATTCTGGCAGGGGGACTGACTCCAGAAAATGTCGATTTGGCCATTAAAACTGTCAGGCCGTTTGCTGTTGATGTTTCAAGTGGTGTTGAAAAAGCTAAAGGACTGAAAGATCATAAAAAGATATCTGCTTTTATTAAGCAAGTTCGCTCAACTGATCAAAAAGTTTCATCCCACCAATATGTTCGTTTCAAAGATTACTTCTCTCAGTAACTTTCTTCCCTGATTATAGGTTTGATTTCGGTAATTGTTTGGAGGGCGAACATAAGGTTCGCCCCTAAGTGTTGTAGGGTCACTGCAAATCATAACTGATATATTGGATCTTCATTTGCACGGCACGTTCAGTAATGGATTGTACCTCAAAAAAAACACCAGATTTCAGTTTTTTTGCTGTAAGCCCACCGCGAACACCCTCAAAAATTTGTACAATACCACCTTGCCTCATTTCTAATCGGCCATTTTTAGGCTTTTGAGCAGACTCCCAGACTTCATCAGGATCTTGTGAATTCACAAATTGATTGGGCTGAATCATATTAATATCTGTTTGATCATCTGGAATAAATCCACTGATCAAAATGCGCATCAAAGCAATATTTTCATAGCCCTGCTTTCGATGATCCAGGTATCGCAACTGAAGGGCAACATCAGCATCATTTACAGTCTGTTCTCGATTGATCATTATTTCTTTCTGTTTGATGGATGCGCAATTCAAGTGGTTTGTTTTGTAGCCTAAATTGAAATTTCGCTCTGAAATATCAATGGGTTGCCCAAACACAACATCAGAAGGAACTGTTGTTTCTGATACAGGCTTAAACATATAAGTAATATCTTTACCCACAGCATCTTTGATCACAACTGACATCGCGCCAGCAGTCAAAATTTCTGTAATCATTTCTACCTGAAAGCCATCGCAAGGTGCAATTGGAATCAACTCGGTCAACTGGACTGTGGATAGATTCCTTAACGTCACGATGGCTTGCTTGGCCTGAAAAAAATTACCTGAGATCGGTATTGTGGTTACATCCTGAATAAATTTTTTTATCTTTGCACTGCCTTCAATCAAATGCACTTGGGGCATTGCTTCAAGTGGAATGGATGTGGATCTGTTTGCAATGCGAGGATGAATCATTTGTCGATTATCTTGAAGGATGTTTCCCATGATTTGTGATTCAAGATAATCTGGCGCAAAAACAAATCCTTTTGTCGTAACCCATCCTTCAAGACCAGTGCTGCATCCTGTGAACATGAGAATATAGATTAAGCATCCGATGATCCAAATATTCGTTTTCCAACGCATGATCCAATACTCCTATCTTTTAATATGTTTCATCAGAACAGCTTTTTCATACAGGACATCGGGTAACTGACCATTGGCGCGTTCAGGTATCGGAATCGCTTGTGGGACAATAAATATAAACAATTCTTGAGCCAGGTGATCATAGGGGCCATTGGTGATATCACATGACCATGAACCATCTGATGAAAGTATGGCTGAATTGCACATCACATGCCACCATTCTTGAAGCTTTGAAAAAACATGAACGCGATGCGTTGAATTATCCAGTCCCATGACATTTCCTTTTAAATCCTGAATGCGATTGTCTAAAGGTGGGATTTGTGTCATTTTTAGTTGCGGCGATTGGTTCAGACAAAGTGCATTTTCCGATGCCAGAGCATCCCGAAAATCATACACATAAACTGATCCAGACTGTGAACCATAGTCATCATCACCATAAGCACCGACCAGTGCATAATGACCAGAAATCGCAACCGAATAGGCAAAATAATCATTAGATGCACCATCACCGGCACTAATTTTTTTCATTTCAGTCCAGGTTTCCTGAACTCGTTGAAAAATATATGCAGAACCAGATCGACTGCCATTATCATCATCACCATAAGCGCCGACAATAATATTGTTTCCACTGATCGCTACACTCCAACCAAAGAAATCCTCACGAGTGCCATCCGTTGGTGTCAACTTTGCGACTTGCTGCCAGGTGTTATCCCTTTTTTCAAAAACATAGGCTGAGCCTGACTTGGTCCCATTTGCATCATCGGCATACGCGCCAATAACTGCATAGTAATCAGATATGGCAACATCATAGCCAAAATGATCATATTTACTGCCATCATCAGGTGTCAGTTTGGCTTGTTGGCTCCAGCTGTTCAGTTCACGTTTGAAAATGTATGCAGATCCGGATGTACTTCCGTGGTCATCATCACGATCCGCACCAATAATGGCATAGTCTCCTGAGATATCCACTGAACACGCAAAATTATCATATGATTGTCCATCAGATGCCTGAAGTTTGGTTTGTTCTCGCCATTGTTCGGAATTTTCATCATAGGTATAAATATATGCGGAACCGCTGTTGCTTCCCAAGTCATCATCTTCATTGGCACCAATAATAATATAACCTGCTGACACGGCCACCGAATGACCAAAATTATCGTTCAAATAGCCATCACTGGCCACAATTTTGGATTCTTCTTTCCACGCAGAGTTATTATATCGAAACACATAAGCAGATCCTGATTGACTGAGATTATCGTCATTACCATAAGCTCCCACCACCGCAATGTTACCAGCAATATCGACCGCACATCCAAAGTGATCGTATTGCTCGGCATCACTGGATGTGATTTGGGCATCCTGTTGCCATTGATTATCGATAAACCGCCAGATATAAGCTTTTCCAGCATTTGAACCGCGGTCATCGTTCATGCTTGCCCCGGCGATAATCAGGTTAGGAGCCAGACTGACTTGTTCACCCATTCGATCAGAGGCGTTGCCCACAATCAATTTTTGTTCATGTACTTCACCGAATTTTCGTTGTTGGATTTGGACAGACATTGTTTGGTTTTCTGCATCTGGAGATGTGACTGTAACTGTTCCAATACGAATTTCATCCAGGTTCTTTTCATACGCCACAGTAATAGTTCCTTCATTATTCCCAGACGCGCCTGAAAGAATATTCAGCCAATCATGATCGGCTGTAGCAGTCCAGTTCATATTTCCACCACCTGCATTGGTCACATAGAATTCAACAGAACCATTGACGCCAGAAACTTCCACTGATGTGGGTTCAATATTTATAATTGCAGGCGGACATTGCTTTTGATTGATTTGAACGAGAACTGTAGGCGGAGTCGATTCCGCGCAGGCGACAATGATTTCTCCGGATCGATCAGGTCCAAGGTTTTCTGTATGTTTGATCCTAATGATTCCATCATCTACACCTGTTTGTCCGGACTCAATGGTCAACCAGGGCGTCTCTGTTTTGGAATGCCAAAACATTTGACCATCACCTTGATTGGAAACAGTAATCGTCAAGGAACCCGCACTCTCAGAAATGTTCAGCTGTGTTGGTTCGACCTGAAGAATGGGTGTGGGCACGTGTCCTTCTTCCTGAGTAAATACAATGGTTACCGGACTATTTGTCGCACCAGGAGCTGTAACTTGAACCGTTCCCTGACGAGTTCCACCTGTGTTGGAGAGATATTGCACAATGATTTGACCCGCATTAACGCCATTATCTCCAGCAGAAATGATAAGCCAATCGATATTGGCGCGTGCCTGCCATACCATATTACCCGGACCTAAATTCTCCACATATAAGATGGATTTATTTTCAGCATACCCAACATTCAGTTCAGTGGGGGTTACTTTCAGGATGGGCGGTTCCACACTTCCTTGTTCTTGAACAATGGGAATTTTCATTTGTGAATTCTGAGCATCCGGCGCCATCACGATCAAATTGGCTGTTCGGACAGTTTGATTCGGGTTGGTGTCATACTGCAGTCTGATTGTACCAGAATTATTGCCTGCCTGGCCACTTATTACTCGAATCCAGGATTGATTACATACTGCAGTCCATGCCATATTGCCTTGACCTTTGTTTTGAACCTGAAAATCAATGGTTCCGCTTTGTGATGGCAGTTGTGCTGATTCCGGTGTTACCATTAGGAGGGGACCGACATCATTATCAGCAACCTTTACAGATACTTCGGTTGAAATCCATCCAATAGCAGATGCTGAGATCGTCACATTTTGAAATCCATCAGGTTCGGTGTCATCGATAACAAAGAATTGGATATTTCGTTCTTTTTCACCAGCCTGAAGTGTAACGATGCTCAAGGCGCATTGAATTTCTGATGTATCACTGGATACCATATATACATCAAGATTTTCAGTCAGAACTTCTGGTACAGACAATTTGCCATTAATTGTACCCTCGCCTTCGATGACTTGTTCAGGAATAGACAATATCAGTTTTTTATCGGTCGTAACAGTGACAAGTACCTGTGCGGAATGGGTGCCTCCTTTTTGATCATGGATCGTATACGTAAAGATATCTTCTCCCACAAACATTTTCTTTGGGGTATAAGTGATTGTTTGATTAAAATTGGCCAGGGCAGTGCCATACTGGGGGGGTAAAATTTGATGAATTGTAATCATATCCATGTTGGGATCATAATCATTTGCCAAAACATCAATGGTGATGGGTTGGTTCATTTCAGTTTGAACCTCGTCATTGGTCGCTATCGGAGGTTGTTCCCCAATGGACATGGAAACATCATCCAGCAAAAAAACAGTATCTCCATTTCCACCCTGAATGGTGGCCTGAAATTTGATATTGTGAGTGTTACCATCAGCAAATCCATCCAGGTTGACAACCACTGGGCGCCAATTGGCATATTGATGATGATGTATCTGGCTGATTGTAAAGATAAAAAATTCGTCATCAACAACTACATTTAAATGACCATATACATCAGCCGCCAAAATTTTCATCCAAAAAGTCAGACTCGCCTGGGATGCCACTGGCATAATAACATCCTGATCACATGTTGCCACTTCTTTGCCATCACGTCCTCCCTTAAAATGAACGAGATATTTACCAGAGTGAGCCAAATTTGGGGATGCCATAATCACAGAATCAGACAATCTCGAATTTTCAATCCAAAAAGGATTGGGAGTTCCTTTTTCAAATCCAGGATCTTTAATAATGACAGTTGAAATAGAGACTGTAGCGGTATCTTGACCGCCGCGACCATCTGATATGGTATACTGAAACTCATCCTTGCCCAAAAAATTATCATCAGGGGTATATGTCACTGTTTGATCAGAATTTTTAACAACAGTACCGGCAGTTGGTGTTGTCAAATCAATGATGGTCAAGTCATCACCATTGGGATCAAAGTCATTATCAATCACATTGATTGTCACAGGTGTGTTAATTGCAGTTGTTTCATGATCATCCCTGGCCATTGGAGGGAGTGGCCCAATTTCGCCATTCAAATGTAAAATTAATTCCCATGAGATCAGTTTACCAGTATGTCCTCCCTGAGTATCAACGACAGTAAGCTGCCAGTTGCCTTGAATGGCTTCTCCCCAATTCTGAACAGTCATGAAAGTCCATGAAGCATAGTTTTCACCAGAATCTGAATGGGCTTCTGCCAAAACACTTTTTGTTCCTGATGGAGATGTCAATGATATTTCAAGTTGTCCCCGAAACTCATGTAACGCATTCAACACAACTTCAACATGTTCAATCTTGTACTCTGTGATTGCACTGACCTCAATCGTTGATATAATTCCAGTTGGCATATTGTCTGGAATTGCCTGATCTTCTTGTTTTTTATATGGAATAAAGGATGATGGATTGACCGAAGTCCAGGAAATTGATTTATTCACCGCAGCTTCAGCATTTACCATACCAAAACCATATTTGGGATTGAAATGAAAACCCGCAGCATTTTGAATCCATTCGGTATCATCTGGATCATTGTGGGTTGCACTGTTGATCAGAACATGTTGTACATCACGCCATGATAAATCAGGGTTGGCTTCAATCATGAGCGCAATCACACCAGCAACCTGAGCTGCGGACGCGGAGGTACCTTTGATAAGATTTTGGCAATCACCACAGCTTTCGCCATGGAGGCCTTGAAGATCTGTTCCAGAAATAAAAATACCATCGCCACTACCCGGGGCAACAATCATTAGAGCAGAGCCTGGCTCGCTGTATGCCGAGTGTTTTCCATTGTGATCAACTGAACCCACAGAAATAGTAAAACGTGAATTGGCAAGTCCATCATAATTAACATTATCACCTTTTCCATTGCCATTTCCTGCCGCGACAACATAGATATTTCCAAGACTGTTTCTTCCCTGAGCGGTATTTAAAGCCAGGGCTTTCATTGTTAAAGGGCCCGGTTTGTCTAAAACCTGGCCACTATCTGGCGGCCCCCAAGTGTATGTATAGATATCAATGGATTGACGCTGAAAAGAAAGTGCAATCGCTTCATCAGCATCAGAAACAGGCTGTGAAGTCAACCGAATACCAGCGATTCCTGCTCGATAAGCGACCCCCAGTCCGCAATTAAAATTATCTCTCGCAGCTGCCAGGCCAGCAATAGCTGTACCATGAGCTGTATCCTGCCCCAGGTCAGGGCTGGGGTCAGTATCATTATCGACAAAATCCCAGGAATCTGATGCCACGAAATTGAAAGATAAATCAGGATGGGTATGCTGTACGCCATTATCGACAATTCCGATAACCACTCCATTACCTAAAATATTCATGTTTTGCCAGACATTTCTGACATGGATATCCAGATCGGGTGTTCCCCCACTTTGTCCGGTGTTTTCCAAATGCCATTGATAAGGAAAAATGGGATCTGAATAAACCAGATCAAAATCAATTTCTCTGGGATATTTTTGTTTTTTTACCTGAGGGGTAAACCATTCAACATCTTGATTTCTAATTAAAATCGCCTGAGCTTGCTCAACACTGGCTATGGGGAACGATATCAGCCAGGTACGTGAAATATGTGCAATTGGCCCTAAGAGTGTCGTTCCTGTTGCCTGAACAACAGTATCAATTCTGACATTTGATTTAATTCGAATCGCCCATTCTTGAACTATTTGTTCGGGTTCTGTTGCGCCAATGAAATTGGGCAGCGAAATAATTAAGACGAATAAAACCATTACAATCCTTAAATGCATTTTGAACATAACCTTTCTCCTTAAATTCATTAACTGGGGATGACCGATGCTGTTAGAAGCAGAGATCTAATCAAGCATTGTTCTCTATCCCCACAAAAATTGTTTATCGAAAAATTGATTTGTTTTTAAATTAACTTTATTATTTAACATTTTGTGTATTCTTTTTTCAAGAAAAATATAGATGATCCTAAAATTCAGTGGGTCAAAGTATTGCTCTGATCCATGAAAACATCAGAAAGTTTTAGAATGTGTTGATTGATTCAATCGATCAGGTTATGATGAACAGTTATTTCAATGATGCTTGGGAGCATTATTGACAAGGCAAAATATGTTCCCAACATTTTTTATGTTCAAACAATCAAAGGAGAATATTAGAATGGAATTGATTGCGCGTTTCCCGCATGCAAAACGAATTATTTTTTTCGTCGGTTTTGGGGTTGAAAAAGATGGTCATAGGGGAATCTGTGGACCGGAAAAACGCTTCTTGCAAACCTGTCAAATGATTCAAACAAGTCGCATATTGCCCATTGTCATCTATCCATATTGCGGACGCTTGTTTGAAGATTTTCAACGATTATCTCAAAAGAATCGAATTATACTGGTTGGCTATGAACCGAAAGGACGATGGCATTATTGTAAGATCCTTTATCAAACAATAAAACGTTATGCTCCATATAAAATTCACTGCCAGGGGCCTCATTTATTTGACCTGATAGCCGCTGTTCTTGGAAAATATTTGCGTGTTCAAACAATCATTACCCGACCGGTCAATATTTCTCAGGATTATTTGAACCCAATAAAGAAATTTATTTATTATTCTTTTGATATGGTGATTACACGAAATGCCAACCATTTAATTGCGATCTCAAGTACACATATGGAACAATGGTGCAATGAACTCTCCACATTGAAATCATCAAGTCAGAAAAAAAAAGTAAAAGTAATATATAATGGCATTTTTTTAAACCAATTTTTTCAACCTGAGGATCGTGCTCCCGCACCGCCGGTTGTTTTTACGATATCTGCCCAAATTACTCCTGTTAAAGGTCATACATTATTGTTATCAGTTGTGCATCAATTGAAAAATGCCGGATATCACTTCTATGTGAACATCATGGGCGATGGTCCATTAAAGCCAGATCTGGAAATCATGTGTAAAGACTTGAGGATTGATTCTATTGTTCGGTTTCATGGACATGTAACCAGAATCACGTCTGTCTTGAAAGACACTCATATTGTTGTATTACCTTCCTTCCGGGAAGGGCTTTCCCTGGCTTTACTCGAAGGGATGGCCATGGGGTGCCCATTGATTGCTTCTAAGGTAGGTGCAAGTCATGAATTAATTGATAATGGCAAAAATGGTTTTTTGGTTAAAAAGAAAAGTAGTGCGGAACTATACCTTGCGATGAAATATTTCTTGGATCATCCTCTACAAATTCAACACATGGGGAAAAAGTCGTTGGAAAAAGTACTGAAATACGATATTTTTAAAATGTTTGAGGCTTATTGTCGTTTATATATGTCGGACTAGAATATGTCCTATGTATTATGTATTATGTATCGGAAAAACAAAAATGTGATAGATATCATTATTCAATAATGAAAAACTTGTTTTCCGAGCATTCCTTACTTAATAAATTCAAAATTTTACTGTTTTGAATATCATAAGGTTTTTATAAAGTGCGTTACAATCACTTAGATCCTGAAAACTCATTATTATCATTTATAAAAAGAACTTTATTTTTCTTACTGACTTGTATGTTGGGATTTATATTTTTAAATACTTGTTATATAATGATAAAGCATCGTGAAACCATTCCTGTTTCAACACACTCCCAAAAAAATAACAATCTTAACTCGGTGACAGGAATTCATTTAACACATCATTACAAAGAACAAAAAATTTTTTCCATTCAAGCCAAAACAGCATCTATCAAGAATAAAAAAATTGGTTTTTTCAGAATTGGGGGTTTAAAACAATTGGAACTTGAAAACATGATCGTCGATTATTTCGAACCATCAAACAGTGCGTCTGTGATGTCACACAAGGAGGCGAGATCACGAGAAAAACCTTTTGATCTATTTTCACATTTTTCAAAAGCTAGCCACTCTATCCCCTTACTAAAAAAAGATCTGGCTGGATTTGTGGCGCATTATGCAACAATTCGATATCATCATCCAGATGCGCTTATGACAATCGTGAATGCCCCTTTTATGGAACTTCACAATGACCGAAAATCACTTCATTTTCAAAAAAATGTGGCTGTACATTTTCAAAAAAAGATTTTATTATGTAATCGTTTAATCTTTGATACCAGACGTTCCCGAATTATAACCCATAAAAAATATACACTGATCAACGATGGTGTTATTCATAAAGGAAAAGGTGTGCGCATGAATCTACGTTTGGACGTATTACCTTAAAGAGAATTAAAGTTTTTGATCTATTTTCTCGAACATACTGGAAAATAAATAAAAAAAGGAGGAAATTATGAAAGAATATAAACAATCCATTTTGATCATGATGAGTATCATCTTTATTCCAATGGTTGTTTGGGCGTTCAATCAGAACGTAGCAGACTTTTCTGTCCGGACCGATGTTGATGCAAACAGTATTGAAGAAATCAAGGTCGCACCCAATGATTGTCGGACTGAAGACCAATTTGGTCGGGCGGTTGATGTGTCTGGCAATACCTCTATTGTCGGCGCTTATGGGAATGATGATCGGGCAGATAATGCGGGCGCAGCTTATATGCTTCACTTTGATGGTCAAATATGGCAACCTATACAGAAACTATCGCCCATTGATGGCGATGAATATGATTATTTTGGTTGTTCGGTAGCGATTGAACGTAATTATGCCATTATTGGAGCTTATGGCGATGATGACCATGGGAACAATTCTGGTTCAGCATATGTCTTTACTAAAGATAATGATTTCTGGTATGAATTGACAAAACTCAAAGCGCAGGACAGCCAAGCCTCTGATTATTTTGGTTGTTCTGTAGATATATCCGGAAAATATATCATTGTTGGCGCTTATGGCGCTCAGGACAATGGCAGTCATTCAGGGGCAGCTTATATTTTTGTTCGGGAAGACAATGGCGTTTATCAACAACAAAAATTGATTGTGGGTGATGCCCAACCTTTTGACTATTTTGGATATTCTGTCAGTATTTCTGGTAATTATGCCATCATTGGTGCTTATGGAAAAACATATCATGGAGAAAAATCTGGCGCTGCTTATATATTTAAGCGTATGGGTAGACGATGGCGTCAACTCATTAAGTTGGTGCCATCAGACGGCGCAATGAATGATTATTTTGGTCGATCTGTTTCTATTTCGGGAGAATACGCCATTGTTGGTGCGATTGGTAAGGACGATTCTGGTAAGGATGCTGGTGCGGTATATATATTTAAACGCTCAGGATATTACTGGTTCAGATACGCAAAAATAATTCCTTCCAGCATTCGTAAAAATTATTGTTTTGGAACATCTGTGAATCTATCGGATGGATATGCAATTATCGGTGCACAAGGTGATGAAATGAATGGTATGCGAACTGGTGCTGCGTATGTGTATCAACTTGAACAGCATCGTTGGAAACAAGTGGCCTTATTTAGACCTCAGGATGGTTCTGACGATGATTTTTTTGGTTGTTCAGTTGCCATCTCCGGACAACGTATCATTGCTGGCGCATATGGTAATGATGAAAATGGTGAAAAATCAGGGGCAGCATATCTGTATGGCCTTTTTTCTTCATACGTAAATAAATATTCAATAAAATGATAAGGATCATTATGCAACAAGCGAAAACCCTCAATGACATTATTGAACTGAAACAGAGTCATCAATTGACAGATGAAACTGTAAATATTTTTTATTCCCAGCCACCGGGAATGATGATCGAAAGAATTCATCGATTTTTTAGGATCATGCATCCTCATCCTCAGAAAATGCTGATCATTGGCCCGGTAGGCGCAGGAAAAAAGTCCCTGTTGCAATATCTTATACAATCAAAATTTCAAAACTATCATTGCCTGACAGTTCCCTTGCAAAACAGACTGAATCCTCTGGATATCAGTCAGGTGGATATCATTTTTTGTTTGCTACATATTCTGATCGATAATTTATCAAAAACTCAAAAACGTTTAGATCCTGGGCTTTTGAATAATCTGTATCAAAATCTTCATGATGACCACTTGATCTCATTAATCCATTTTAAGAAGTCGGAAGCTGGCGATGCTGAGGGGACAAAGCTTGGTTTTATTCAATCCTTTATTCACGCCATTGTGGAAGCCATTTCCACCACTGGCAGGGAGATCCGAAACCACATTCGTAAATCGTTTGAACCCCGACTTCGGTTAATTCTTAAAAATGTTCAGGCGTTCGTTGATTATAGTAACCACATTCTAAAGCCTGAAGGTCGGTCATTGCTAATTATTTTCAATGATTTAGGACAGTTCGATCAATCAGCAGAAATATTTTTTCAAAATCATCTTTCAATTACCGAGCGAATCAATACACATATCATTTATACAATGCCTGATTTTGTTCGATTTTCACCCTTTTTTCAAACTATTTGTGATCGCATGGATCGGATCGAATATTTAAGAACGTCACCGGTGATCAATCACGATCAAACCCCTTTTGAACCTGGAAAACAGTTTATTGATCATATCATCAGCAAACGAATTGATCCCCGGTTAATTCCCGAAATGATGAAAGAAATGATTATCATGACATCAGGCGGAGTGCTGAATGATGCCCTTTATTTAACGATTGAGACAGCAATTTGTTCGTTGATCGATAATACTGAATGTGAACAACTTCAACAAAAGGCGTTTGAATCTATCAAAAGTCAGTTTATTCGAAACAAACTTCAACAATTAAGTTATCAGGAATTTTGTCTGTTAAAAGGATTGGATTTATCGAAGCCATCATGGACAGGTAATCAAGATATTCAGAGCTTGATGCGTAAAAATATCCTCATTGAATACGAAACAGATCAGTGTATCTGGTTTGATATTCACCCCTTGATAAAGGAATACACTGGTATCAAACCTATGTTCGAAAAAGAATAAGAAACCTTTTCCTCGGTATGAGGTTTTCAAACAATTATTGTTTGTAGGGGCGAACAATAATTGTTTGCCCCTACATTTGCTTTGCTCATAGACTTGATTTCGGTTTGACCTGCAATTTTTATTACACTCCTATCAAAAAGCATCATCTTCAATAAAATCTGCATGAACGAGTTCTTGTATGCATTTTTAATTCATCTTCTTTAGTGAATACCTGGTTCAAAAATAAAATGAATAATTATTAAGGAATGCTCAAAAAATAAGTTTCCCATTTAAAAATGCTTAACTCAAGAATTAAACATCAAGCATATGCGTACAAAACTGTTCATTCTATTTTTTGAACCATGATTACACTGAAGAAGATGAATAAGATGAATAAAAACACTTTTAATTCATTTTATTCATCTTCTTCAGTGTAATCATGGTTCAAAAACAGAATGAGCAATTATTAAATGAGGAATTTATTTTTTAGGCTTTCCTAAACGAGGATCTTTTTCAAAGCTTTCCTAAGAATAACAATGATCCGCATCAGGAAATTTTTCTGAACGAACCTCTTCACAATAGTTTTTTATAGCTGAACTGATTCGCTCACTGAGTTGATCATATTGTTTTACAAACTTAGGAACCTTTCGATTGCTTAATCCCAGCATGTCGTGTAAAACCAAAACCTGGCCATCGCAATGGACCCCTGCACCAATACCAATGGTTGGAATTTTTAGGCGTTGTGTAATTTTTTCAGCAATACCTGATGGTATGCCCTCCAGAACAACAGAAAAAGCGCCCGCTTCTTCAACAGCTTTGGCATCAGCGAGCAATCGGTCTTCATCACGTTGAATTTTATAACCGCCCAATTGATGCACTGATTGGGGCGTGAGGCCAATATGAGCCTGTACAGGTATTCCAGTATCAGTCAATCGCCTGATTAAAGACACAACAGAAACACCCCCTTCAAGCTTAACTGCTGTGGCATCCGCTTCTTTCAAAAAACGACCGGCATTGTGTAACGCCTGGCTTTCATTTAACTGGTATGACATAAAGGGCATATCCCCAATAACCATTGCATGACTGGCTGCTTTTGCCACCATTTTCGTATGATAAATCATTTGATCCATTGTGACCGGAAGCGTGCTGCTTTCACCCTGAATAACATTCCCCAACGAATCTCCAACCAATATGATATCCACACCTGAGGCATCAACAAGGCTGGCAAATGCATAGTCATATGCAGTGAGCACAGTTATTTTTTTTTTCTCGGACTTCATTTTCATAAGGTGTGTGACAGTTGTTTTTTGCATGAGAACTCCTTTTGATTTTAATGTTTGTGGCTTTGGACACTCCTTTTTCTTATGAGTGTCGTCAAAATTGCCGATGACGCTCTTCAAATACAATAAAAACGTTCATCATGGTTTAATTTATACAAATCCATTGTTTGAAATGCAATAATATATTTGCCATAACCCAAAAAAAGAGTTATATCTAATAAATACTAAATATTCCATAACGATAAGGATCTCGTCATACACATGGCTTTAAAAAATGGCACTCAAAAAACGTTTATTGTTTTTCCAGATGAAATCAAGAAAAAAGGAATAAACAAGAAAGAAATAAGTATTCACATTGGTGAATACTATGCATCCAAAGTACCTACCATTATTTACACACTTCTCGGGTCATGTGTGACAGTATGCCTTCATGATAGAAAAAAAAAGATTGGTGGAATGAACCATATCTTATTACCCGGGAATGCATCACTCAATAGTTTTAAAGATTGTGCTCGATATGGCATTAATGCGATGGAACTATTGATTGAACGTATGATCACGTTAGGCGGTGAAAAAAAAAATTTAATCTCTAAAGTGTTTGGTGGAGCAAACTTGTTGCCATCAATTCCTTATGAACGATGTGTGGGAAAAAAAAATGTGTTATTTGTTTTAAGCTTTCTCGCCAATGCATCAATACCGGTTTTAAGTCAGGATGTGGGCGGTAATGATTCCAGAAAAATTTTTTTTCATACTGATACCGGTGATGTTTACCTCAGACGTTCGTTGTCCATCCATTATCAGAATATAATAGATCAGGAAAAAAAGGCTTTGAAAAATATTTAGGGAAGCTTTGAACGTAATGCCCTTCGGGCAATTGTTTTTATTTTTTAAGCATTTAAGCGCTGAAAATAAGGAACACTCAAAAAAAAAGTTCCCCATTTAAAAATGCTTAACTCAAGAATTAAACATCAAGCATATGCGTACAGAACTGTTCACTCTATTTTTTGAACCATGATTACACTGAAGAAGATGAATAAGATGAATAAAAACACTTTTAATTCATCTTTTTCATCTTCTTCAGTGTAATCATGGTTCAAAAACAGAATGAGCATAAAATGAGGAATTTATTTTTTGAGCATTCCTTATGGATTGAGTCGTCCTTAAAAAATAGCATTTCATTTGCTTTGATTTATTGGCTCTAAGGAAAACTCTGAAAATAAGTGCCCTATTGAAGAAATGTTTATTTAATTTTTTGAACCATGATTACACTGAAGAAGATGAAAAAGATGAATTAAAAGTGTCTTAATTTCATCTTTTTCATCTTCTTCAGTGTAATCATGGTTCAAAAAACTGAATGAACATTTTGGTTCATATATGCAACTTGTTTAATTCAATCATTTAGAAAAGGGGAACTTATTTTTCGAGCATTCCTAAGCTCACAATTGAGCTAAAGTAAATGATTTGCAATAACAATTTTTTGAATTTCTGATGTGCCTTCATAAATGGTAAATACACGGGCATCCCGATACAATCGTTCAACAGTGTATTCTTTGATAAAGCCATATCCGCCATGTATCTGTATGGCCCGTGCTGTTATGTTATTGACCATTTCCGATGCAAACAACTTGGCCATTGATGCCTGACGTGAGAAGGGTTTATTTTGATCTTTCAACATTGCTGCAGATAACATTAGTTGTTTGGCGGCTTCTATCTGAGTGGCCATTTCTGCAATGATAAAGCGTGTATTTTGAAATTTTGCAATAGGCCGACCAAACTGGGATCTTTTTTTCACATATTGAATACTTTCATCCAAAGCGGCCTGAGCCACACCCACAGATTGTGACGCAATGCCAATGCGACCACAATCCAGGGCTTTCATGGCAATTTTGAAACCTTCACCTTCATTTCCCAGCAAATGATTTTTGGGAATACGACATTGATTTAAATGAATATCCACAGTATCTGAAGCACACAAGCCCATTTTATCTTCTTCTTTTCCCACCTTTAATCCTGGCGTGCCCTGAGGAATCAGAAAGGTACTGATTCCTCGATGACCGGCCTTTTCATCTGTTTTTGCTGTGACAATAATCAATCCGGCATTTTTTCCGGATGTTATAAAGCGTTTACAGCCATTGATAACATACGCATCATCATCACGAACAGCTGTTGTTAATTGATCTACAGGATCCGAACCTGCGTGAGGTTCGGTAAGGGCAAAGGCGCCAATAAATTCTCCTGCAGCAAGTTTGGATAAATACGTTCGTTGTTGCTCCTGGTTGCCAAAATTGAGAAGGGATTCACAAACAATGGAATTATGAACAGACATAATTACTGCTGTTGATGCACAAGAATACGCAATTTCCATTAATGCCAGGGCGTAACTGACAGTATCTGCACCCGCCCCACTAAACTCCATAGGAACAGTCATCCCCAAAAGACCCAGCTCGGCCATTTTTTTGAGATTTTCTCGGGGAAATGCTTTGGTTTTATCGCGTTCCATCGCAGATTCACGAATCACTTTTCTTGAAAACTCACGCACCATTGATTGAATCATGCGTTGTTCATCAGTTAAAAACATGCAACTTTCCTTTTATGGTGTATAAATCACCACCAACAATTTGGCAACCTGATCACTATTATTTTTGAGATTATGACGTATACCCGCATTAAAATGTAACGACTCCCCTGATTTCAGATAATTAACATGATCCCCAACAGTCACTGCAACTTCGCCATTCAGCACATAGTTAAACTCCTCACCTTCATGTTGAAAGCCAACACCTTCATGGCTCTCCAAAGGTTCAAGCGTCACAATAAATGCTTTTAGATGTTTTTTTTCCGCGCCAGGAGTCAAATTGGTATAGGCATAGTTGACAGTTCGTTTTTCATATGCTTCAACTCGAGGATGTTTTTTTTGTGAATCCTTGAACAAATATCCCGAATCCAATGACAGTGCTTTTGAAATTTGCAATAAGTTCCCTACAGGCGGCGTAATCTTATTATTTTCAATGTTCTCAAGGGTTTCGATAGAACATCCGGTTTCATTGGCCAACTGGTTTAATGACATCTCCTTTTCAATTCTGACAGATCGGATTTTTTCGCCGATGGACAGATCTCTAGGTGATTCTGATGCACACGGCTCTGCAACCAGAACATCAGATGATTGAATATGCGGTGAAGTCTGTTGTGACATGTAAGGTCTCCATTAATTATAAGAATAAAAGCCGCGACCGGTTTTTCGTCCCAACCAGCCAGCCTCAACATATTTTCGAAGTAAAGGGCAGGGCCGATATTTTGAATCTTTAAAACCATCATAAAGGGTTTCCATGATTGCAAGACAGGTATCCAGGCCAATGAGATCTGCCAGTGCAAGTGGTCCCATGGGATGATTCATACCCAATTTCATGACAGAATCGATATCTTCTTTTTTACCCACGCCATGATACAGCGTAAAAACAGCCTCATTAATCATGGGCATCAATATTCGGTTGGCAATAAATCCAGGAAAATCATTGGCTTCAGCTGGGATTTTTCCAAATTTTTTGGACAGTTCCCAGGTGGTTTCAAAGGTATCATCAGATGTCGCCAATCCTCGAATGACCTCAACCAGCTTCATAACAGGCACTGGATTCATAAAATGCATTCCAATAACCTTATCTGGTCGACTGGTTTGAGCGGCAATCCTTCCAATGGGGATTGAGGATGTATTTGTAGACAAAATGGAATGTTTGGGACATATCCGGTCCAGATCCTGAAATATACTATTTTTGATTGATTCATTTTCTGTGGCAGCTTCCACAACAAAATCAGCAGATTTCATATCACTGAGATTGACTGACGTGGTAATGCGTGAAAGAACGTCTTGTTTTTCTTGTTCAGTCATTTTTTCTTTTTTGACTCTTCTTGCAAGCAATGATTCAATGTTTTTCAGACCTTTTTGTACCAGTCCGTCTGAAATATCGTTCATAATCACCTGTACGCCACTCATCGCAGCAACCTGTGCAATACCATTGCCCATTTGACCAGAACCAATGACACCGAAAATATTAATATTCATTTTTCCTCCTTTGAATGGTTAAAAAATAATTATTCAAAATTATAAGGTCTTGATTGAATTATCAAGTATTTTATTTCGTGTCAATTTAAAGAACGTCATTTCCTTTTCTGCTATCCAAATGTAAAAGCTTTGTAAAAGTACTTGAATGGTCTTGTTATTTCAAAAAAATTAAGATACGTTCATTTTGTAAGTCATTTTCATTATTTTAGTTTAGTTTTAAATAAAAACGCTTGTTTATTAAGGAACCAATTATGCAACTACCTAAAAAAACAATTTTTGATTCAAAAATTGCAAACTTTTTTTTGCATTATTTGTCACGCTTCATTCTCTTTATCATGGGCTGGCGGATAGAGGGAGAAACCCCTGAAGTTAAAAAATTTGTACTGATTGCAGCACCCCACACCTCAAACTGGGATTATTTTTTTACAGTGCTTATGGCTTTTGCGTACAAGCTTCGCATTTATGCCATGGGCAAAGAAGAGCTTTGCAAAGGACGATTGGGAAAAGTGATCATGTGGCTGGGCATCATTCCAATTAATCGGTCAAAATCCACTAATACTGTCCAATGCGCCATCAAAGCCTTTGAACAACATGATAGAATGGTTATGGTCATTCCACCTTCCGGCACACGTGGTCGGGTCAAACGATGGAAAAGTGGATTCTATTACATTGCTTTGGGAGCAGGCGTACCCATCTCTTTGGGATATATTGATTACGCAACGAAAACTGGCAGTACCGGTACATTGTTTACGCCATCTGGCAATTATGAAGCTGATATGATTGATATCAAAAAACATTACAAAAATTTTCAAGGAAAATATCCGGATATGACACTTCATTACTTGCCTGTTGAAGTTCCTGCATAGCAATAAGCGCTCCTCATTGAATATTTGTCAGGCTGATTTTTTTGAATCATGATGAAATATCACTGGCTGAATCGTAGATTTACGCCAGCTGCAGCTAAAAAAAACAGCTTTTTGTGGGCCATCATTTGGTTTACGACAGGGACTTTTTTTTTATGCCTCGAAGTCCGTCAATAAATAAGCGGTCAAAATTTTTTGGGCATATGGTAGAAAATAATAACGCCCTTTCAGACATGGCCGTCAGGCTAAGGATGACTGCCTCACATTTTCGGCCGCCTGGAGTTTAATCTCCAGGCGGCTAAACATGTAAGGTGGTAGATCTTAGCCTGACGGCTATGCCCTTTCAGGGCATAGTAATCAACCTCCCCACAGTTCGTTATCATTGACTAGCATATATACACGAAAATGTTTGATCCCTTAGGAACGTTCTGAAAATAAGTTCCCCATTACATAATTGTTCATTTGTTTTTTGAACCATGATTACACTGAAGAAAATGATTAAGATGAATTTATAGTCTCTTTATTTCATCCTATTCATCTCTTCAGTGTAATCATGGTTCTGAAACGAATCAACAAATATTGAATAATGAGGAACTTTTTTTCAGAGCTTTCCTTAGGAACGTTCTGAAAATAAATTCCCCATTAAATTAATTAATGTTCATTCAGTTTTTTGAACCATGATTACACTGAAGAAGATGAATAAGATGAATTTATAGTCTCTTTATTTCATCTTGTTCATCTTCTTCAGTGTATTCATGGTTCAAAAAAAGCATGAACTGTTGCCTACGTTTTTGTTTGATATTTATTTCTTGAACAATCAAACATTATAAATGGGGAACTTATTTTCAGAGCTTTCCTTACTTACTCTCGGTTAAATAATAGTTTGTCTAAATTCTGATTGACTCAACAATTTTAAATATCTCTATCATGCTTTTACAGTTTTAAAGAAAGCCTTGAAAATAAGTTCCCCATTTATAATGTCTGACTGTTCAATACTTAGGAAGGTTCTGAAAATAAGTTCCTCACTTTTCAATATTTGTTGATACGTTTCTGAACCATGATTACACTGAAAAAGATGAATAAGATGAATTTATAGTGTCTTTATTTCATCTTATTCATCTTATTCATCTTCTTCAGTGTAATCATGGTTCAGAAACGTATCAACAAATATTGAAAAAGGAGAAACTTATTTTCAGAGCATTCCTTACTACATAATAAAAAAAATGATAATTGTAATCAAAAATTGATTCTGTTCATCCTTCAAATCTGATACAATAGTTAACACATCAGAAATAAACAGGAGGAACAATGAAAAATCCATACGCGATCAGTGATTTTGAAGTAATCAGACAGGAAGGTTTTCATTATATCGACCGAACCGATCGAATTCCAAAAGTTGAGGCAGTTGGCAGGTATTTGTTATTTCTTCGTCCGCGCCGCTTTGGCAAATCTTTGTGGCTATCCACATTGAAAAATTATTATGATATTGCAAAAAAGGATACTTTTGATGCATTGTTTTCAGATTTATGGATTGGGAATAATCCCACATCACTGGCCAATCAATTTTTTGTTTTAAAATGGGATTTTTCTTGCGTAGAATGCTCTGGAAGTAACGATGATATCAGACGCTCTTTATTTAATCATATTAATAGTCGTATTAAAATATTTGAAGTTGATTATGGGCATATGTTGCAATCAACAATTGAAATAAATCCTGATTCAGCCATAAGTAGTTTTGAAAGCTTACTGTCATGCATTAAACAGACATCTCACAAGCTATACCTTTTTATTGATGAATACGACAACTTTGCGAATGAACTAATGGCCCGGCGAAAAGAAGACAAATATTTTGATATGACTGGACTGGATGGTTTTTTGAAAACCTTTTTCAAATCACTCAAATCAGCAACAGAAGGTATGGGGCTGGATCGAATGTTTCTAACCGGTGTGACCCCAATTCTTTTAAACGATGTGACCAGTGGCGATAATATTAAAACAGATATTCATATACTACCCGACTTTTCAGATCTATGTGGTTTTACTGAAACCGAAGTCAGGGCATTAATTCAATCGTTTACCCATTCCCTGGAGACAAGTCCAAGATATCAATCTATAGATTTATCCAAATTGTTTCCCCAGGGAAAAGAACAATGGATAGAACAATTATTCTTTTTAATTCAAGGTCTTTATGATGGCTATGTATTTTCTCCATATATTATCAAACATATATACAATCCTACATTGATCATGTATCTATTTAAGCAGCTTGAGCAGCTATATGGTCAACTTCCCAAAGCTTTATTGGACCATAATCTTTTCGCAGATGAAGGGCGAATCGAATATATTGCCAATTTGCCTGGCGGTAGCGAATTGATCATGGAATTGAATCAAAATAAAACCATCGAGGTAATGGAAATTACATCTCGTTTTGGATTCAAAGACATGATCGAAAAAACATCAAAAACACAAGTTTTTATGGGCTCCTACCTTTATTACATGGGAATGCTGACACTGGGTGAAACTGTGTCATCTGGCAAACAACAACTCAAAATACCAAACCCAGTGACCCAAAGTATCTATATAGAGAGTATTGTTAAGCGAATTATCAAAAATCCGTCTCAAAGAGATATTGGCTTTCAGGAAGCTGAAGCACTGACCCGAGAAGGTAAAATGGCCCCTCTGAGAAATTATATCGAAACGCAAGTTTTTCCTTCATTCGACTGGCGTGACAAACGCTGGGTCAATGAATTGACAATCAAAACCATTTTCATGTGCTTGATGAATGACCATGCCAATTATCTGATGATCAGTGAACGTCAAACACGTACAGGCTATGCCGACCTTGCCATGATTGTTCGTCCGGACAGACGATCCTTCAGCGTAAAAGATATTTTGATTGAGTTTAAATATATAAAAACAAAGACCTTGTCTGTTAAAAATATAAAAAAACAATCAGATAAATCACTGTTTGAATTAAAGCCAGTTCAAAATCAATTGAAAAAAGCAAGATCTCAGGCGAAAAAATATGCCAGGGAGTTAAAGGATGAGTTTGGCGATGTGATACAATTAAACACATATGCAGTGATTGCCATTGGTTTTGAACGATTGTTGTATAAAAAATTGTA
>Ga0272440_1000345_pt1 | contig 39421 bp, 24 predicted proteins | sample SSMMMBAug17_FD_192440 | JGI IMG/M metagenome (GOLD analysis project Ga0272440, IMG submission 192440) | Marine sediment archaeal communities from Little Sippewissett salt marsh, Falmouth, MA, United States - SSM-MMB-Aug17 | ecosystem: Environmental > Aquatic > Marine > Wetlands > Sediment ...
AATACTTTTAGTTTCTGAAAATGCCAGAGTCCCTGATTGTTCATCCCAATTACTACCACCATTATTTGGCAATATACACGATAATTCATCTTGATTTTTAGAATAGTTGTTAATTGAGATAACAAGTTTTGTCATATTAAAATCATCAACATCAGTCAGAGTTATTTCTGAATCAATTATAACATCACCATCGTTTTCAGTATATATTAAAGGAGTGTCAGATATTGTCAGTATTGGCGCATCATTGACTGCTGTAACAGTAAAGTTTATCTCGGTAGTATCAGTCAAACCACTACTATCTTCTGCTATAAATGTTACTACCTCATTTCCATTCCAATCTTTATTCGGTGCTTCAATTATTGCTATCCTGTCATTAATACTAATTTTCAAATCTGAGTTACCACTATATGTCCAATGAATATTCGTATCTGCATCTTCTATGTCCATTACATAATTATCTAAATAAATTGCAGTAAATGTTGAACCTTCTGAAATAAAACTATCAGATATATCCGAAATAACCGGGGGATCATTTTTTTCGATAACTGTCAGGTTAAAAGAAGTTACAGCAGTCAAACTACCTTCGTCTGAAACAGTAACAGTAATCTTTGCAAATCCACTTTGATTTGATTCAGGATATGCAATAATTGTATATTGATCTGAACTGCAATTATATGTAATATTTTCATTTGAAATAAGATTTTGATCAGATGAATCTATTGTTATTTTTAGACTACATGCTGAAGATTCAATATCTGTTGCTGTAAAACTGATATTTTCTATTGCTGTATCTTCAAATGTTGTTTGGCCTGTAATGTTCGATATTTGTGGTGAATCATTAATTGGGTTTACTGTTAATGTAAAAGTTTTTTTTGCACTAAGTCCGCCTTCATCTGTTATAGTAGTTGTGATGTTTAAGCTACCTGATTGATTTGCAATTGGATTAATCGTTAATGTAAACATACCAGCATTACAAACATAAAAAATATTTTTTGTTGGAACCAACGTTGTATTTGAAGAATCAAAGGTTAATGTCAGGCTGCAAGGTTCAGTTTCAATATCTGTTGCTGTATAACATATTGTATTAATAACAGTATCCTCATTAGTGCTTTGATTTTCTATTGTTGATATTACAGGTGCATCATTTAATTCATTGACAGTTAATATAAATGACCGGGTGGATGTTAAATTCCCATTATCTGTTACTGTTGCAGTAATAGTTGCTTTACCACTTTGATTTGCCACAGGTTTTATTGATAGATAGAAAATTCCAGTGTTACATGTATAAGATATATTTTCTACAGGTATAATATCTGTATCTGTAGAAGTAAATGTTATGTCTAAACTGCATCCTTCTGTTTCATTATCAGTAACTGTAATATTAAATGAATTTAATGCAGTATCTTCATCAATTGTTTGATCATTAATTATTGATAGAACAGGTGGATCATTTACAGATGTAACTGACAAATTAAATAAACCTGTTGCTGTCAGAGATTCACTGTCAATAACAGATACTGTTATTGTTGCAACACCTGATGCATTAAGCATTGGCATTATAGTCAAAGTAAAAGGGGTGCTATAATTACCAGATGTTATTGTATAAGTATCACCTTCTGTACATACTTTTCCGCTGCATATTGTTAAATAGGATGAATCTGTTTGTATTAATGATGTATTATTTGAATAGATTGTCAATGTTAGTGGATTTGATTCAGCATCTGTAACTGTAAAACTAATTGATTTTGCATTATCTTCTAATGTAGTTTGATTTGATAAATTTAATATTGTTGGTTCATCAGCATATCCTGATAAAGAAGATATTACATTTATTATAAAAAATAATGTATAATAAATTATTTTCATTTCATTATTAATTCTATTTTTCATTATAACATCCTTCCTGATCTTTTTATTAGTTTATGAACAAGCATATTATTTGTTTTTCAGATGTTTTGATAAATTCAAATTTATTTCATTTATATTTATATTTTGTAAAATATCATCATGTATATCATGAGAAACAATTATTATTGTGGTTCCATTTTTTTGAGCCTGATTTTTAAACACATTAAGAATTTCCATTGCTTTTTTTTTAGAAATAGAGGCAAATGGTTCATCTGCAAAAATAACTTTTGGACTATGAATAAGTGCCCTTAATAAAGCTGTTCGTTGTCTTTGACCACCAGAATATGTTGAAGGGCTTCTTTCCAACAATTCGTGCATATCAGAAAAATTACACAATTCTATTAAATTATGTATCTTGTTTTTATATTTTGAAATAGAAACATGTGAGTTACGTATATAATCAGGTAGGATGATATTCTCCCATCCTTTCCATGCATCTATGAGGTGATCATGTTGAAACATAAAACCAAAATAATTCTTTCGAATATTTTCAATAATTCTATATTTTTTAAATCTTTTGGAATATATGTTTCTGAAGTCAATGGTCTGATTAGGGTCAGGCAAAAAAATAATATTATCATTTTCCATAAATGATATTTTATCCATAAGACCTAGTATATTTAATAGTGTTGTTTTACCAATTCCAGTTTCGCCTTTTATAAAAGTGATCATTTCACGTGGAATATATATATTATTAAATATTATTTGATTTATTTCACCTTTGTAATTATAAATTTTTCTAACTTGATCTATTTTAAAAATATAGTCTTCCAATTTGATCTTTCCTAACAAATGCTATAAATTATTTTCGATAGGCAATAAGTTGATATGGATATCTTGAAGCGATGTATATTGCCGAAATAAATGATCCGATAAGTGTTACACCCGCAATTGCCAATATATATTTTATAAACCAATTCACATTAATGGAATATATTATATCTGACATATTTAATATATCAAATTCTAATAATATACAAATGAACAAAGATAAAAGTAAAGGTATTAATGTTAAGATAAATGATTCTAATATATAAATACTTATTATTTTCAACGTAGAAGCTCCCATTGATTTAATCATTCCAATATGATGTCTTTTATTTTGTAAAAGAAGGCTAAATGTTACAATTATATACAGCAGTAATAAAACAAAAATATTGCCGAGAAACAGTTTTGAAATAGCTTTCATTCTGTCCATATCTTTTCTGTATTTACGAAGAGTTATAACTTGTTGATCGTCAACGTCCCCTATAAATTTTTTTTCTAAAAAGTGTGCAAGTCCTGAAATATTATCTATTATTTTTGGATGTTTATTAATATATAGAAATGCATAATAGTATTTATCTTCCTGTTCTAAATAAATAGGAGGCTCTTCTTTAAAATCTAAAACAATATCCGGTAATATTTTTTTAAGTTTTTTAAATTTTGATTTTATATTGTATTTTGTATTTATTTCTTTTTTTAAACAAGGGTGGAATTGAATTTTTACCATTTTTTTATTAAAAGTTAATCGAGGTTTTTCAATACATTCTTTGTCAAAATTAGTATAAGCCCAATTATCAATATGCTTTTTATCTTTTTTTTCAAAGACACCTTTATTTATCTTAATATAAAATAGATACATAGGTTTGGCTGTATCATAATATCCTTGTTTTAAGTTATAATAAAATCCTTCAGATATAATTGCATCTCCACCGGGTGTTAGTGTTGCGACATCAAACAAAGTTGCCTTATTAACATATTTAATTTTTTCATCTTGACTTAATGGCCTAAGAAAATTTCCATCTCTATCTTCAATATTATATTTTCCAACACTTAAAAAATAAATTGGAAGCTTATTTATATCGTTAGTCTTAAAACCAATTTTTTTATAAAGAGACTGTGAGAGTATAATATTATTCTTTACACCTTCATCCTCCGAAGGAAAAAATTCTTTGCTCATACAAAGATTTTTTGTTACCCAATTTTTTATATAACAATCAGCTTCATTTAATTGATATTTTTTATTAGGAATCCTAACACTTAAAACATCATAAGTGTCTTCAAATATCGATTTTCCATCTGCTTTTAAAAAGTGTAGTGAAAGCTTGTTATATGGATAAATAGCATTTATTACAGGAATAGTATTATCTGACTTTTCTATTACAAAAAAATTTTTTTTAGTATCAAAAAATAATTGTTTTTGAAGAATATTAAGCTGTTGTCGTGTAACACTGGTATTAATTTTAATAGCTGAAGCAAATGGATCCTCCTCTAAAGATATAAGATGTTCGTTTATCCCATTATATAAACCTAAAAAAACAAATCCGCTTAAAATTAATAATAAAAAGATAAAAAAACTACACAGGGTATGAAGTTGTAAATTAAAAAAAAAATCAAATCTACTTTGTTGTCCTTTTATCGGTATAAAATCACGTATAATCACTTGTTTTACAAAATGCACTGATATTTCTCCTATAACTGGTTAGCAAAGACATTAATCAACGATTATTTATGACGTCAAAGCATTATTTGATTCAAAATGCAAGTTGTGGATCTATAACTATAATTATGGCATTGTAGAGGCTTTAATCCAAATATAATTTTCACCAAATATTTTAAAATACCTATCTTTACTATCATATAGCTTTTTTAAATTAATTGTTACAGTACAAAGATATTTAGCCAGTTCATCAATACTCTCTTGAGATGATATATTACCCATTTCAATTTCTGAATATTTTATTATCAAAATAGGATGTGTGCTTTGCAATGATATGCCAAGCTGTTTTTGCAATAAATCTTTAACTGAATAAGATGAAATATCTATTTTAGAGTCAGGTTGCTCCCCTAAAATGGCAAATATAAATTCACGCCAAATGTTTTTTAGACTATCTGGATTTAATTGACATTGATATTTATATTTAAATATCTGAAGGGTGTTTAAGAGTCTTTCCAATTCTTGTTTTTGTAATAGAATAGTCTTTATTAACTGATCTGGATCATTTTTATATTTTTCTCCTGGTCTTTTCAACATTACAAAGGCTCTTGTAAAAAATTGTACGTCTTTATCTAAATAACGCTTTAATTCTTTTTTTCCTAAAGTTTGTATGAATTCTTGTCTGTCCTTTGGATTATTAATTTTTTCCATTTTGTCTATGCCAACATATTCATTTATCCGTTCTTTTGTCTCAGGATTATTTCTATTATTTAGGAGTTGCTCGCCAATTTTTTTTACCAAATTATTTATTATTCCTGGCATAAGAAAAGGTTTATGCGAAGTATTTTTTTCAGAGTCATAAATGCCATCAATAATTGTTTTATCACCTCCTCTTATAGAATCAAGAATTGACTTTGCATCATATATATCACTTGCTAATTTATTTATTTGTTTTTTTATTGTATTCTCATATTCTCTCTCAGATTCTATGGTATTATTGGATTGTATACACCTGATCAACCATCTATCATTACCAAATGATGTACAAACGTTGTCTGTCTCAGAAAAACTGAAATTTTCAGCATTTGTTTTCAATTCCTGCAAATCACTATATATTTTTTTAGGAAATGATATAAGATCATTATTCTCTTTTATTTTTTGTAACGTATTTTCAGCAATGTGACTAATAATTGATTTTATTTGTTTATAAAATAGTTGTTGAGCGAATAAATGTTCATTATCTTTAGATTCTTCAGTTATCTGAATAGCACAATATGAAATGTCATTGTCTACCAATTTTTTAGCAATATACTTTTCAGTATAATCATCTTTTCCTCTGCTATGATTACCTGCATCACCGATATGAATTATAAGTTTTCTAGAACCTATTCTCCAATTCATTTCATCAATACATTTTATAAGCCCCAGAAAAACAGCTTCAGGATAATATGCAGGGTCACTTGGGTCTTCACCGCTTTTTATTGGTTTAATTCCTTTAAGGTATTCATATACTTGTTTTGTTTTGTCTGTTAAATAACCACTACCATCATCTATCTCAAATGAATACTCCTTATTTAAATAATCTCGATATAAAGCCACACCAAATCTTAATGTACCAGCTTCATCTTTGTTCCTAATTTTTTTTTTGAATTGTTCCATAATATTATGTGCTATTTCGCCGACTAAAGATATATAAGGACTCATGCTCATAGTAGCGTCTATTAAGAACACTACATCCCTATTTTCAACCTCCTTTCTTTGTTCTTCTATCTTTTCTCTTATTTCAGCCTGAAGTATTTTTTCATCAAGTGTTGCGGTGGATACACCGATCTCAAATGGTGTATATGGATCATTATTCGATTTTAAAATAGAATATCGAAATATGTCTGGCGGCCAAGGTTTTCGATCAATTTTAAATTCACTATCTGGTCTTATAACTAATAACTCCTTATCTTTCCTATTATTTTTACATGCAGGAACACTATCACAGGTTGGTAAATTGTCTTCAATTTTATTATATGAATAATATGAGATCAAATCAGCCTTATTTTTAAAAAAAAATATTGGATGTTTTCTATAAATATTTGGTTGTAAAGCTTCTCTTGTGTCCCACATTAACATACGTTCTTTAGAAACCCATCCCAAAATTATCTCTTGAATAGTGTCTTTGTTACTTTTCGGAAGATAATAAGATTTTTTTCCCAGCAAAAGAAACTCAGCATTCTGTTCATCTGGATAATAACTATAAATATGTGCAAAATCGAGAATTTTAATTTTTTCCCCAGTTTTTTTTGCTGTACAGGAAGGTGATCTTAATGGTGCGATCTCTTTTATATCCCCTTTTATTCGACATAGTTGATTAATAGGCACAACCTTATGAGTAATCGAATTTTCTGTTCTAATAGATTTAGTTAACAAAATAAATTCATTAATTCTTCCCCATCCACAAACTTTTGAATCAAAATAATCCTCCACTTTAAGATATTTTTCTCTCTTTTCAAGAACTTTAAATTTATCAAGAAATTGATAAATTTTTATCACTTTAGTTTCATTTGGGTCATTATATATTTTTAGATCGTCCCTATCTGAATAAACAATCCATATGCCTAAAACCATATTTTTATAATCTACATCCTTCCATAAATCTGAAGGTTTGCGGTAGTAATTCGAATCTGGAGGCGGTAAGTATTTATTTTTAGCAAAGACGTTAATAGAAAAAAAAAGAAAAATACAGATATATATAACAAAATATCCTTTATACAAAAGTTTCATAAATGATACCTTTCTTTTGTTTATAAATATTATTTTGAGTATCTATAACCTTTACACTGTTTTGAACAAAATATTGTAAATCACGAATTGCATAATCGCTATTTGAAATCAAATTAATAAATCGTGACATAAGAATATATAATTACTGATTTAAAAGAGCATCAGGCATTGTTTTACTTGTTAAAGGTAAAAAATAAAGTATTAGTGTTGTTATTATTAAATCAAGCAATATTCCTATTGATAATACGATTAAAAAGTCTGAAGATTCAAGATACAGATAACGTGAGCTATTTAAAAATGATAAAAAATCTTTAAATTCAATCATTGCCTTTAACAAGATGTAATTGAGCCACCAGCTACACATTATAAAGAAAATAATTGCTAAAAACCAACTGCTAACTATACATAAGATTGTTTGACTATATACCATAAAATAAATTTGTTTATAATTGATACCTTTTGAAAGAAAAATTCCGTAATTGTTTATTCTATTTGTTACAAGGATATCAATATTTATCCAAATAATTGAGACTAAAAATATAATAAATATTATTATAAAAGGTTTTTTTAGAATATCTAATAATTTAGTCAATGCACCAAGGCGGCTTAAAGTGTTATGATAAACCCATGGTATTATTAGAGGCTTGTTATCTAATGAATTAATCTCTTTTACTTTTTTAGATATTTGTTTTCTGTCTTTTACATATAAAAAGCCTGACCTATAACCATCTATTTTTTTATATATTAAAGCTTGAGGATTTTGTTCGCAAATAAATGATTCTTTTTCAGTTAACAAATTAAGTTTCATGCATGGTATCCCAAAATTTCCCCATTTTTTAAATTCAACATTTAAACTTTGCTCTTGTTCTGCAGTTTGGTATTCATCAATATTTAATGAGTCAAAGCAGTATTTTATCCAAAATTCAGGTTGTGGGTATTTAAATTCTATATAGTTCATGCCTCTTTTTGTTACGAAAGTTGCTATAGAAGAATTTCTATTTAAACATTTTAGTAAATTATCTTTACTTTTATCTTCTATTTCTTGCCTTATATAAATTTGATTGATTCTTGATTTTGATTCTGGGAAATAGTTAAAATTATACTGTAATGCTTTTTGAAGAGAATGTAATTTATTTAATGAAAATAAATATGCAAAATTTCCAGGAATTGGAATTTTGTCCACCCATATTACTTGAATTGGTATTAAATCTTTATTTTGTCCAATTAATAAATAAATATAATTTGCTTTGTCTGGCTGATCGACAATAGCATTTTGACTAAATGCAAGAGGATAGGGTTCAGGTATATTGTGAGGTAGATGTTGTAATAAGGCTGATTCATAAGCTTTGATATTAAAATTGTTTTTAAATACTGATCGACTTAAAACAATAATAAACGAATTATCTGATAATAAAGATTTATTATAATTATCTAAACTATACTTCCACAATGGATCATCTTCAGAGGTAGCTATTCCATAAAATTCTGATATTTCATTTTTGTTTTGTGAAATCCAAATATTATCATCAGGTAATCCAATCATAGCATGATGAACTTCTTTATATGGATATAAGTTCAAACCAGTGTTAGAGTGAACTTGATTGACAATTTCATCATCAATTTGTTTTTCATAACCATTATCCGAAAATGGGTTAGATCTAACCCAGATAGGAATTCCATATCCTGGTACACGGCCAAGGATAACATCAACAAGTTTGTCAGATAAACCTTCTTTACTTCCCATAAGTAAAAATGAAAAAGTAAATATAAGTAGGAGAAGAATAAAAAATTTCAAAAAATCTTTGCTTCCTGTTATTTTTTTTCGAAAAAAAGACATAGATAATTCAATAAAGATAACTCGAAAAAAACCAGGGATATTACTCGAATTTTGTATTTTTTTTTTCATATTTTACTCCACTGACAGGTGGCAGTATAATATGAATTTTTTTTGGATTTATAAATATTGATATAGCTTGAAACACCTGCATTTAAAGGGTCGTCTTCATGATGTGTAACCCATATTAATAATCTATTTTTTTTTTCAACCCAGTTATATAATGTTTCCATGACAATTTTTCGCGTTTTTATATCTAAATTTCCAGTAGGTTCATCTGCAAACAATATATAAGGTTCGTTTATCATTGCTTGAGCAAGCGCAACTCGTTGACGTTCACCACCTGAGAGTTCAAGATATGGATATTTATTCATAAAATATTCTGGTTTTTCATTTTTTCGTAAAACAGTTTTTAATATCTCTTTTGCTTTTTTTTTGGCATCATAAAGATTTGTTCCAGCAAATAGTTGAGGGTATATTAAGTTTTCCTTAACTTGCATAAAAGGTGTCAAAGAGCTATTCTGAAATGCAAAACCAAAATAGTGACGTTTAAGATGTAACAAATGCTTAAATGATGCTTTTGATATCTCAAATTTTTTTTTTTCAATTTCCCATGTAATTGTTCCTTCATCAGGAATTAACATTGTTGATAGCAAATTAATAAAGGTGCTTTTTCCTGCGCCACTTTCGCCAATTATTGGTATTTTATTACTGTTGATACTATTTTTGTGGGGAAGAATAAGATCATTAATAGAAAAAACATAATTTTCATTATTAACATTTCTATTAAGTTTCAGATTAGAGATTGTACATTTTATTATCACGGCAAAAACTCCATTGGTACCCAATAAATAATCGTATTTCCAACATTATATGAATAACTCATATCTTTTCTTTTAAAATTAACCTTTGAAATTTCTCCTACGAATTTAGGAATTTTAGTGGAATTGTTATACATCAACTCATATTTGGGTCTTTTATTTTCTAATACAATATTTAATAATTTATTAACACCACCTATCCATGCAATAAGCCTCTCAATCTGCTTATCTGTAACTTCTAAATCAAGCTTTTCTTTGTTTGATTCATCTTTTTTCACTTTAACTTTTAAATCAAATATTGGACTATCCATTCGAATAGGAAGACCTTTATATCTTTTATAGTACGTGCCTAAAGTTTCTCCGGTTTTAAATCGATCCACAGGCATAAAATTTTCTAAAGAACCAACAATGTAGTGAGATAATTCTATTCTGATTTTAGTAGTGCTAGAATGAAGTTGTAACTTTCCAATGTCTCCAGTAAAATCAATGTAAGCTTGTAAATTTTCAATTGGAAACCATACATCAATTACAATATCATCAGTTTTAGGAATGTATCCTTCCAATATTGTATCCATCAATTGTTCGGAACATTGCCTGCCTAAATGTTTACATCCTTTATTTTCAAGTACGTCCCAAAATAAGCCTGGTATATTTTTAAATCGTTTGTCTTCAGTATATCTTTCAATAATACTTACTAATGATTCACCACCATTTAAATCAACTTTTATTTGGTTAAAAACTTCAACGGTTTCAGGGTTAATGATTTTTCCAAGATTTTCTGAAATTAGATTAGATAAAGTAACATCGTCATCTTTCTCTTGTTTTAGCTGAAAGAGGTATTTATCATTATTTAAAATTTTATTATGATATTTTTGCATATATTTACTTTTTTCTTTTATACCATTTAATATTTGTTCTCCTTGTTTCATAAAAGAACGATACGCACTATGATATTGGTCTTTTGTAAATTTCGTGGATGGAACAGGGTTAAGTGGTGTTTGAATAATATAAGTAATTACAGGGGATGTTCCTTCTGCCCTGGAACCAGCTAATATTTTAATTATTTTATCTTGTTTAACTGGAATACGCTTATACAAACGTTTTTGATTTTCTTCACTATAGCCATGATCGCCAATTAAAAATAATATTTTACTGTTATCTGGCTCTGACGTTAGCTCTTTTTGAAAATATTTTTCAAATGCACCATATACATTTTCTTCATAATCCAAATCGTTATTTTCCAATTTACGTTGATCTTTTGTTAGATATGAAATTTTTTTCAATGTTTGTTCAAATTTCAGCAGAAATTTTTTCTTATCTGTAGATGAGCACCAGTCAGAAAATTCTTCTTCCATAGCATATTTATCCCTATATATACCAAATCCATATCTAATTCTAATATCTTTATATATATTTTTTTGTATTTTATTTGATAGTTTTTTTACAACATCACCAATTCGGCTGAAATATTTTTGAATGCTATTTGTACCATCAATTAAAAAGAAAATATCAATTTTTTTAATATCATTTATTTTTTCTATGGTTTGAGGCAGCTTATTTTTTGATTTTATCGAAAAAATATCATTTAATGGATCTAATTCTCCAGCCTGTCCTGGTAAAGGAATAACCACTTTATAAAAAGATCTGTTTTGGATATTCACTACTTCAAGAAGAGGTATTCGTATTGGACAGGTATACCAGCGGTCCCCTCCCAATATGGGACGGCCATTGTTTTGATTAATAGCATCTTCTTTGCTTAGATAAGCATAAACAGGTTTTTCCTGCCCATTCCTTTGACCAGCTTCATATTTAAGATATTCTTTTGGACGAAGCCCTAAAGAAGTATCCCATATAAATCCATCTTTATTCTTCACCCATCCTAAAAGTTTACTATCAGGCAATAGTCTATAATTTTCAGATAATAAACACCAGTCATCTATTTCATGAAAAACAAAATATCCTTCAAATCGGCCTAATTTTCTACAACGACCATGTTTACAGTTATCTTTAAAAGGTGAAGGGTAAGCTGTAATAGTTTCTGGTTTTTTCATACGTATTTTATTAGCTGTCTTTATGAAAAATTTTTTTTCTAATCCGGTTTCATTCTTTCCACTTGAACGTAATGGTTTTTCAGCGCATAGCAAATCTTTTGCATCAACCCAACCATATAAATTAGTATCTTCAGATCTTCTTATTTGAATACGTTCATTTTTGTAAGTCATAACTTTAAATTGTTGATCAAATGATAAATATTTATCTGTTTTTTTTGTTTTACTGTCTTTAAATAATGGAGTATTATCTCGCAAAACTCTAACATTCAAAAAAGATTTACCAGTTGTTAAAGGTTTTCGATATTTTTTACAGGCACAACTCCCATCCTCGCCCCATGAATTAGATATTGATAAAATAATATTAACAATAATATAAAAAAATATGAAAAATTTTTTTTTACAGATCATTATTATTTCCTTTTCTTAATAAAAAATGCTTATATCAAGCACAATAATTTTGATTTATTTTATCCACTTATATAGTGTAGAAATTTTTGAAAAATTGATAAATTTATTTACTTTTGCTTCTTCCCATACATCTTTTTTACAATCTGAAAAGACAATAAACGAAATATCCATATCTCTCCAGTAAAGTGGCATTTTTTTATGGTCAGGTGTAAGATCTTCCGGTTTTTCAGGGATATATTTAGAACCTGTTATATAGATAATTTTTTTAAGCTTTTGATTTTTTTTAAATTTATAATGATAATATATTTTTTCGAGAAGTGCCATAGGGTTACTCATTGTATGATTTAATGTAACCATATCTGATATTCTACCCCATACTTTAGGATATTTTTTTTGATTTTTATTATGGCTCCTTTTCATTTGAAACATTTCTTCAGCTCGCATAATTAATTGCAACCTTCTATCTTCATTGATTACATATAAATCTACAGGATTTTGCCTTTCATTAGCTTTTTCTAACATTGCATATAATGATTCCCATAAATTATCATCGCTTCTATTATCAGTTAACCTGCTTAAATCTTTAGAATTTAAAACTATTACAGCTGTTCTGTCACTATTAAATAATATTGGATAAAATGAAAAATCTATTTTGTTGTTAATAATTCTTCCTTCAGAACAATATGAAATATCATTATTGTCTTTGACTAACTTAGACCATAATGGATAGTCTAATTCAAGTTGATTGATATTTTCAACCGAAAAATAAGTTTTTTCTAAAATTGGATTACTGTTTTTACAATCTTGTTTAGTTTTAAAAAAATACAATTTTAAATCTTCAATTTTAGAATTGATATCTTTATTTTTACTAATATTTACTTGCCATTTTTTTTTGGGGATTATATTTGCGTCATTAAATATATAAACATTAACAGCGGTTGCACTTTTTTGATTTTTTTGATTAACTTTTTTGTCTATAATAAAATTAAATAGTTGATTTTTTGTGGAAATTTCCTTGGGAGAATTTTTTTGGTGAATTATTAAGAGAAAAGTTTGTTTATTTGAAGAATCTGTTAAAAATTGGACATCGACTTTATCTATTGGACTAATAAATTGTTTTGGTTTAGAAGAAAAAAAAGATTTTAATTTATCTATCCAGAAATATAAATCCCAGAATTTTTTTGTAACAATATTATGCTCTCTTAAAATCTTATTCTTTAAATCTTGTATATCTGAAATAATACAACATGAAAAACCAGTGTCTTGTTTTGATTCTGTTATCAAATAATATTTTTGTGAATCTTGTTTATCCTTTTGTGCTTGAATATTCTCTAAAGTATTTTCTTGTATATAAGGCAATATCCAAATATTGTTATTATCAAGTTTGTATTCATCAACACCAAATAGAATTTTAGTTTTGTTTTTAAATACTTGTTCTAACCAGCTATAAGGTGATTGCATATCACCAGAAGGTTTAATATATATCGAAGCATATTGATTTTTTTCTACCTGTGCATTTTTTTTAGCATCTAATTTTTTTGTGTGTAAATCAGAAATTGCACAAGAAATAAAGAGTTTAATAACCAGAATCAAAAATATGAAACTTAAAATTTTTAATGCTTTTGATTTTATCATTTATACACCTCAAACAACCTATAATATTTATCATAAAGATGATTACATTTTTTTTAGCCAGACTTCTACACGATTATTAATATCTCTTCTAATATAAAAAGGAGATATTAATCTTGCTCCTCCAAAGCCATAAGCATTAGATTTAATGCCATATTTAAATAATTCAGATTTTACATGTTTGGAAAAGGATTGTGAATATTTTTTTAAGTCTTTTTTTGCTCCATAATTATGTGTAAAACCTATTAATAAAGTTTTAAAGTATTGATTTTGTGTATATTTTTTTTGCAAATAACATGCCAGTCGCCCTATATCCTGAACTCCCTTACTATCTAAAATAAGAATTTGGTTATTACATAATTTTTGACTATTTTTAAATCTAAAAGTAATATTGATTTTTATTGCATTTTTAACAAGAGATTTAAATTGTTCAGGCGCATTCTCGTTAACTGGTACGACTTGTTCCTTAACAGTCAAATCAACAAAACCTGATTCATGGATAATAGTCTGAGCTTCTTCACTTAATGCAAAGTTTAAAAAATCTCTTATGTGTATGGTTGAAATTTTAGCAGGAGAATAAAGATATAAACGCCTTGTAAGTGGATATTCCTCTCCTGAAATTGAAGAATAATTTGGTAATATTTCAAATTTTTTATTATATCCAATTTTTAAACATTTATTCTTTTCTCTAAATGCATAACTTATGTAGCCTATTGAAGAATTATCGTTATATACTGCTTCAGATAAGTCGAAATTGTCAACAAATACCCTAGGTATATGTTTATATTTTGAACTGGTTGAACTATTTTCGGACATAACAATTTTATTAAACATATCTGTGGTTCCTGAGTTATCATCCAGGCGATAAATTGTTATGGAATTATTAAAATAAGGAATCAGGTCAGTCCAAAATAATCTTCCATTAAATATTTTTTTTAAATTATTTACTGTTAAGCCTTTTAAAGGATTATTTTGATTTACTATAATAGCTATAGCATCAAGGGCAAGTACTTTTTCAGAGTAAGGAGTATCAAACATTCCTAAAAAATTAAGATCCATTAGCTCATTGTTGTTTATTTTTCTTGATGCCATAACAATATCACAATACCCTTTTCCAATGGATGTAAAGCCTGTCGAAGTTCCATATGATTCTATTTCAATACTTTTTTCAATACTTTTTGCGATATTTTTTTCAATATGTTTTGAAGTAGTGTCTGGAAAATCTCCAACTATTATTTTTACAAGGCCATCATTTTTTGAAAAAATTTTAACATTACGAGCTCCAATTTTTTTTAAATATTGTTTTGCAATTTCTGGCATTAAAATGCTACCAATAGTGTTGGAACCATGAATTCGCAATATAGGTGTTGAGTAACATTTTTTAGGAAAAATTAATTCACAATTTTTAATACACTGTGCATCTAATAAGAGTTCAATATTGATTGGAGAGATAGAACTATAAAGAATATTATTCAATTTATCAATAGCAACAAGAGGCCATACGTCATATTGTTGTCTCGATAAACAAAAAACTCTAAATTGTGGTTTGAAATAATTGGCAAGAATGACAATATATTTTGCAGAATGTTCAATTTCAATAATAAAGTGTTTTGTAGAAGTATGAGCTGGTTTAATTGAATATTCTTGTTTGGAAACAATATTGGTATCTTTTCGAAAACGTCTATAAAAGGGTTTGTTTTCTTTAAAAAATGTTTTGTACTTTTTATCGAATGATTCTTTATCTTTGATTTGAAGAATATAAACAGGCAATTCATGAGGACTTCCATCATAAAAATTTAGATTTTTATCAGTTTTTATATGTAAATAAACCTTTCGTTTTTGTATTTTTTTATTATATGTAATAGTGGCACAGGATTGCAATGAAATAATACCTATTAAAGCTATAATAAACAAGTTTATGGGTCTATAAAACAAATTCAAACCCCCTATATTTGAAAGGTTAGTTATGTATAATTGCTATTGAATATCCTGTATCAAAAGCTTTTTTTAGTACTGAAACATAAGCATTTAAAACATCTTCAAAAGCGTCAATATCGACATCTTGGTTATGTTCAAGCATTAAATCGCCCTCATCACTAAAAATATCAAAATTTTCGTAAAATTTTATACAATCATAAAGATCTTCAACTTGCTCCGAATTAAAATAACCAAAAACTCTATTATCACCTGTTTTATCAGTTTCATCTAGCAATAAGCCATGCGGTGAATTATTGAATGTAAATACTGGTAATATCTGTGTTTTTCCAATTAACCAGTCAACAGCCTCAATAGCCATTATAAAATCAAATTCCCTCATTTCTATTGTTTCATAAAATATTCCAATTTGAGTTACCAGTTCAATTAATTGATTATATTTTTCTTCAAGAGTACCTTTAAGCTTTTCAGGTATTTTTTCTTCATCAATAAGATATAAATTATATACTGAACTCATTGTAATAATCCTTAGTCATTGTTAATATTTTTTGTGTTAACAATTAATTATATTTTATTATTGTAGGACCGCCTTTATTTAAACTCAAAAATTCTGTAGTATTCCTTGCGCCTTGATGAGGTACAGATCTAATTATTCGACCGGTAACTTTTGGTGTTCCTTTTGATAAGGCATTACTGATTTGCTTTCCAATTACAACATCATTCATATATTGATCCATTTTTGTTCTATATCTTTCTCTAATTTTATCAGACAAGCCTTTTTTAGAAATTTTATTGGACATAAAAGGAATTCTCTTGTGTTTATTTTGCATTTGATCAATTTTATGATTAAGCCATTTTTTTGACATTTGCTTCTCTTTTTGAGTTCGCCCTAATTCAGCATTAGGACCTTTTGCCTCAACAATTATGTATTCAAGAATTTTTCCATTTTGATCATATTTTGCCCAAATTTGGTCAACACCAGGTCCAGGACCAAAACCTAAAATCATTTCACAGTTTTTACATTCTTGTTTCATTGCACGTGCAGCATCCTCTTCACCCATTGACTCAGTTACTTTTGCTTGATATGAACCTTTACTTTTTAAATTTTTTCTTATAGCATCATTGAGTTTATCTTGGTAATTTTTTCTATATTCAACAATGTCTTTTAAATGCTTTTTATATACTGCATCTCCTTTTGAATTTGATGTTATTCTGATTGCATTTAAATATTGTTCGTTAAATTTTGTTTGGACTTCCTCGTTTTTTGTTTCTAAGGTATTAATAAAATCTGTGAGTTCATCTTCATTGCCTTGATTTTCTAGAATATCAATTTGTTTTGCTATCTGATTCATTTCTTCAGATAATTTAACTTCAGTATTTGATTCTCCACCAATTTCAACAGTGCTACAATAACCAGAGATTTTATCTAACGCACCAACACAGACAGCCTGATCACCTTTTCTGGATGCCGGCATTTTTCCAATTAAAACAGTTTTACTGCCTTCAAGTATTGGCCCACCGATATGTGGGACACTACCATTAAACATAGGACATGTATGTAAATCACTAATTCTAGCTGCTGGTTTTCCTCCTATAAGAACAGTAGGAAATCCAGTTACAATACTACCATTATGCTGTGTGGTATCATAAATCCTAGCTGCATTTTTCCCCATAATAAAAGTCCATTTGAAAATTATTAGTTAATCTTCACACGTCCTCCCTCAACAACTGTTTCTGTTATTGCTTTTAAAGTAGCTTGTGATTGTGCTTCTATCTTAATCTTTTGTGCTTCTATCTCAATCTTTTTAGATTTATTATTTATTAATTCTGTTGCTCCGGATAAAATTTTTTTTGTGTTGGAATTTATTTTTTCCGATGAATGTAAATCAATGCTTTTGTCTTCCTTTTCATCAATCATAATTCGAAATGCTTGTTTAAGTTCCTCTTCTTTATCTGATGCACTTATTGCTATTTTTTGAGCATTAAATGTAATATCAGCATCTTCAAAAAAACTATTATAAACCTGATAAGAGCCTAAAACATTTGGCTTTTTACCAGGTTCAAGCATACAAATCATGTGATCATCTTCTTTATGTGTAAAATAGATACCCGTATAGTTATGGCTATGTTTTACAGTGTTCCCCTTATAAGAATTGTTTACTGGAGCCTGAGTGATTACCCTTGATAATAGATTTATCGAAGGAGATTTAACTCCATTTTCTTTATTAATCATTACCCAATCTTTTTTGCCATCATGTGATACTGGTCCTATTTCTATCAAATATTCATTATTATTGTTGTCTTTCCATTTTTTAAACAAGCCTTCAATTTGAAAAAGAGAGTTTGAAAAGGAATATCTAAAGGGCATCAATTCTTTCAAACTTATTGACATGTTAATATGTTTACTAATTTTATCTCCTTCTTTTGGTTTATTCCATACATATGAAATAGAAGAACAGAGATATTGTTTGCTTTTATATTCAATTGGCCCTGGTACTAACAATAACTGATCTCCGCCTTGACTGAGAATCCCACTAAACTCACTGGAGTTATTTTGATAACAACCTTCTGAAATATCTGTAAAAAATTTTCCTATATTATCGCATTCAAGAAGATAACTTATGGTTGTTTGGTTTGATTCTATAAAATCATCTATCAAAAAATGGGGTAATGATGAATCGCCTTGCTGCCATTTATCATTTAATTTAAGTTTTAAATCACCTGTAATAATTCGTAAAGGAGTCTTTTTATCATTAACCACGCACCATCCCCAAATTTCTGGTACATGGTTTGAAATATGGGATACCAATCGATTTAGCATTTCAATATTTTTCCAGGAAGTATGCTGCCAAATACATGAATAAGGTTCAAATGCATATCCGAGGTTTTCATTTTTTCCACAAAACAGTAATTCTTTATCAAAGAATGATTCAATAAATAATTCGACTGTTTCTGTTTTTGATGGGTTGTATTGATGAATAAGAATATTCTCTTTAGTTCCATCGGTCAGTGGATTTTTTTTAAGCCAGTCATCAATTTCTTTATCCAATACAATGCCTATAACTTTTGTGTTTTCCTTGTTAATTGTTTGAATACGTTTGATTGTAAAGGTTAGTGTAGTGCCAGGCATTTTAAGAGAGGCTTCTTTATTTGACCAGGTAGCTTTACGAAAAGCATCTTTTTTATTTAAACCACCTATAAGACTGTCCTTACCATCAGCCAATTCAATGGTAATAATTGGCCCGGAATTCAAACCTATTCTCAATTCAATTTTGCTGATGGGAATATCTGTCATCCCATCAGCATTTAATATATAATCGCTCATAATAAAATCGCCATTATGGTTATATGGTAAATTTAACTCTGAAAAATTCTTGTTCCAAAGCACTGGCATCCAATTTAACAACTGAATTTGTATTTCGGTCAGCCAATTCCTTTATTGTAATATGCGTCGTTGCAACAGTTACTATGTTCATGAGCAAACTCCATAACTTTTCTTCATCATTATTTTTTAAAGCATCTCTCCAGACATCATCTAAAAGATCTTGAATTGATATTGCTGCAAATGCCCCTTGAACAATCATTGAAATTCCTTCAGAATTATTTCCTCTTGGAATATCTGCAGGCCTGATAGATTCTTTCCAATGGGGACGCTCGGCATCTTTTACATCTCGTCCTTTTGCCTCAATATCTATCTGTGGAAATTGAGTTTCGTCATTTTTAGAGATCCAAAAACTGAATAAAGATCGAGCAATATATGGCATACTAAAAGCTATTACTCTTTGAACTCCATTTGGGGTACCAGGATACTTTCTTCTAATTGATGAATGGCAATATCGTTCTCCACCTGGCCATTTACAAGTTCGCTCCCAAAATGGATTGTGATCTGCGGCACGCCAGGGTTTTCTCCCTTTTCCCTCAAGTTCAAAACCACTTTGCCAATCCCCGTCATTTATCCATTGCTGTTTATCATCTATACCATCTGGTTCCATAAATCGAAATAAATGCAATTGCATAGCCTGATTAGCAGCTTCAATATCCTGCATACCTTTATATTCTAAGTTACTTAGTTTTATTTTTTTCTCATCACTTGTGACAATTTCGACATTATTAAGTGCATCAGTTTTGATTAAAGAATGGCTCTTACTTCCAAATTCGGAAATTTTGATGGAAGAATCATGACTACAGTATATTGCAAAATAACCGTTTCCTATTGTTATTTTTGCATCTTGAGGTGTAGCACCTGGCTCTAATAAAAAATCATAGGCCATCCAAAAGCTATTTAAAGTTTTGTCCTTATGCTTAATAACCTCTGCATCATTTAACTTTAAAGAATATGACATTATTTATCCTCCTTTTTGTAACAATATATAAATTTTAAAAAGTAGAAAATTACTACTTAAATTGGACATAAAATTTTATGCCAAACAGATTTTATAGTTGTTTCATTTATTTCAAAATCAAATCCATTTTTCTTACCAATTAAAACAGCACCTGTTTGATTGGAAATTGGGTCAAACATAGCCTCTAACACCTCTTTACATTTAATCTCAGGCTTTTTCTGTTCTACAGCCAGTCCTCTAATCAGATTTAGATAATATTCATCTGGAATATCATCATTATAATAAAGTCCAAGTCTTGAATCGTCATTACCGCGTCCTGGTATTAACCCTCTATTCATGGCATCATTAATTAATAATACAAAAAGTAACTCATCCCCATAATTTTTGTATTTTGTAAGCCAACATTGTCTAAGATACGTATGAACAGATGCATCTCTTGTCCACTCAGGTAACCCCATTTCCTCAATAATTTCAGTAATAGTTGAAGGTAATCCCTGTATTTTTGAAGGATCATCTTCTGATATTTCTCCCAAAGAGATATAAGGTATATCTAAAGCAGATACAATCCATAACAATTTCGGATCTCTTTGAATGACTTTATCAACAGGAATACCATCTTCGCCTAAAGGAGGTAAAAAGATATTTTTAGGATCGGTTAAAATTACAGGAAAAAATATTTGTTTTATTATTTCTTCTGAAGGAAATAATCCAGGGGCCAAGGCGAAAAAAGGTAATGCTAAATTTCTATTATTATCTGTTCCTATATAACGTTGAACACGGGATGCATTTAGACTTAGCAAAGGCTCGAAGTTATATAAATCTTTTCCTGAATCTGTTTTAACTTCAAATGCTTGTTTTGTGGCGTATACAACTAAAGGTGAATGATTTAAAAATAAGTTCACATGGGGGTAATCAGCTTTTTGATTGTATTCATCTATTGTACTGTTGATAAACTGAACTTCTAAATCTGAAGTTTTTGCTGATTCAATAAAATCTCTTATTTCTTTCAAATCTACGAAATAGTTATTAACTAATGATAAATTTTTACATAAAGCATAATGATATTGCAATATAGCATCCATATCCAGCTCTTGTTGATCAGTCAATGGATAAAATTCACTCAAATTTATATCTTTGAGTTTTTCAGCCTGCAAATCTTCAAGTGCTTCATTATCGTACCAGTTTTCATCAGGGTTTCCAATTTTCTCAACTAACTCCATTATTAACCCAATGTTATTGCTTAAATCTCTGGAGTTTAAATTGACACTGCCATGAGGTGAAGATAATATCGTTTCACCAACAATTAATGCTCTCATCATTTGCTTTACAATTGGATCAGTATCTTCTTTGATAAAGGCTTCATGGCATTTGCTCATCCATTTAGTCAATTCATCATATTTATCAATTACTTTTGACATTTTTACAGGAACAACTTTTTCTATTGAAGCAAAATCAGTTATTTCAGCAATACTAAATTTAATTTCTTCTACGCCTTTTTCTTCACCGCCTTGAGTTTTATATACGAATAAAATATCTTTTTCATTCAGATTGTGTAAAAATTCCTCTTTGATATTTTCATCAATCACAGGACTTACTTGAATTTCGCTTTTATTTTCATCAAACATAATATTAGCAATTGTTTTGTCACGGAATAATATTTTCGCTTGTGGCTCATTATCATTTTGTATAATGTTTTTATCACTTAATAGCTTCCGTAGATCTAAAGGATAATTTTTTTTGATGTTTTCTTTCTCTTTTATTATTTTTTTTAATTCATCGATATCAATTATGTCAGAAAGTCTTGTAGTTAAATCGTCTTGAGTTTTATACACGAATAAAACTTCGTCTTCATTCAAATTGTGCAAAAATTCTTCAGATTCATCATTACTCTCTACAGGATCCACTTGAATTGTTCTTGCATTTTCATCAAAAGTAACATTGGCAATTGTTTTATCGCGAAATAATATCTTAGCTTGAGGCTCGTCATCATTGTGTATAACTTTTTTATTGCTTAATAATTTTTGTAAGTCTAAGGGATAATCCTTTTTGATGATTTGCGGTTTTTTTATTAATTTATCAGCATCAATTATGTCAGAAAATTTTATGGAAAAATCTTCTTCCTTTTTTTCACCATTATCTATTGAATACTTAATAGTGACCGTCTTTGTATTTGCTGATTGAATTTCATCACAAGTAGTTCCATTATCTGGATTAATGATAATTTTTTCTTCATTGAAAACAACTTGAGCAAATGGTTTATTATCAATTATAATTTGTGCATTCGAAACTTTTTTATTTTTAAGTTGATCTTTGATCTTTTGTGGACAGTCAGTAGTTACCTGTTGAGTTTTTTTTATTAAATCATCAAATTGAACAGATAATTTGTCTAATGGTATAGAAAAATCCTCTGATCCATTTTCTTTATTAACTAATTTACATGTAAAATGAATTTGGTCTTTAGAAATATCTTTTATATCATCAGGTTTTAAGCTTTCAATAGGTTTGATTTCAATTTTTCTTTCTTTGTCATTAAACAATACATTCGCAATTCTTTTTTCATCAGATAATATCTGACCATCTGGTTCATTTTCTTCACGTTTAATTCCATATTTGAATAATTGATTTTGTAATATTACAGGATAATTACCTGTAGTAGATTTACGTTCTATCTTTTTATTAAGCTTTTTTTTCATTGATCTTCGTTGTTCTTCATTAACTTCTTCTGTATCATCCATTTGTGCATTTTTGGGCAATTCAAATGTATCTATTGATACAGGTAAACCAACAAGTTTTTCATCTGAACCCATTAAAAAATCATGCCATGCTGTAAAAAGATATGCAAGCTCCTCTCTTTCTTTTAGAATTTCCTCATATGAATCAGAGTAACTATCTCTAAAATCTTTATAACCTGCACGAGAAAATAATCTAACAAATCTTTTTTTTATTTCAGAAATTGTCAATTTATCTTCTTTAGTATTTAATTCATCATTTATTTGAATTTTTTCTATAAATTTAGGAATCTCTTTGATTTTTCTTTTTAATTGATTAAGAAAATCCTCAAAATTTATAGTAAATTCATTTTCATCCACTTCAGATAAATCAATATCTCTTTCATCTGCTTCATCACGTTTAAATTTTTGTAAAACTGTTATAAATGGTTGGTATATTTCAAAAAGTTCATCTGTAAACTTTTTATTATCTGTATGTAGTAGTTTTGCAATTCCACCAGCCATACTACATGTAATGCAAAATAATTTTTTGCATCGTTCAAATAACTGTTTTTTTGTATAAGCATTTGTTGGAAAAAAATATTTTTTTAATCGATCACGAACAATTCTAAAATGTGTTATTAATTCATCTTCTTCTATTTCTGATTGATCAATAGCCTCATCCATTTCTTCTTCAATAATTTTACTATATTCCATCAAGACTTCTTTACTTTCAACAATACGTCTATTATATTTTTGTCCTTTAATTGAAATATTGAACAATTTTTTTGAAGCCTTCAATCGATTTCCATCAGTATGGCTATGATATTTACTGGCCAGCCAACAAAATACAAAAGAATGAAGGGTGTCTGTTCTTACAAACCTGGATACCCAATCTATCGACTCCTTGTAAGTCTGGTAGTATGTAAAAAAATTTTTACTTAATCCTGGTTCCTGGCAATCAAAACTATAATATTTATTAACATCAAGATTTAAGTCAGCAACCCACTCCATATCATCTTCGTTTTTAAGATAACTGGCAACCTGATGGTCTTCATTATCAGTTTCCTTTGTGTCACCTCGATATGTATTCAAACCATCTTTAAGCTCTATTAATGTCTCAACTATACTTTGAAGCTGCTTTTCTTTAATTTTTTTATCATTATTAAAAGGTGATTCACTTCTTTTTAAAGCTCTGAGTAAATTCTTAATTTGTGTTTGAACTGACTTTTCATCATCTTCTAAGCATAGCATATATTTTATAATTTCTTCTCTGATAACCATATTTTCTCTTAATATTTTTTGAAACATACCTATAAAATTTTGAATAGTTATATTATCCATCTTTTGATTAGCTCTGTTAGGTACATAAACAAATATTATTGCAGCCAGAGCTTTTGTAAAATTTGGATGGCTGAATCTGCAAAGTCTATCTGCATGACAAACAAGGTCTTTAAAAAGTTTACCTCCAAATATTTGAACTGACTTACCATGATCATCTTTACTATCAGACATATCTAACAGATGACTATGTATTTGAATTGGCATCTTTTTTATTGCTTTTTGACTTATAAGGTCAGCATCATTAGGTCGAAATAATTTAAAACCAAAAAAATTGATATCTCCTATTTGTATTTTGCTTTGTTCAGGATCAATGCTAAAAAAAATTTCTGGTTTAATTGCATCAAAGAATGTCTGAGAATTCAATTTGTTAATTATTTCTATTTTAGAATTTTTTTCAGAGTCCTTAAGCATTGTATTTTTTCTAAAAATATGCCTTATTGTATTGTCGTTACCATTAAATTTTCCAAAAATAGCGATTCTTTTTTTTGTATCTAAAACTTGTTGTGATGGCATGATTCTCTCCTTTACATTACTCATAGTATTTTTTTCAATTATAGTTGAAAAAAATAATTAATTAAATTAAATTTTTTGCTGAAATTGTTCAATTAATCTTTCAAGAGGCCTTACAGACTCTTTTTGTTTAAAAGCTGATTGTAAAATACGTGCCTGTGTTTTTACTGAGCAACTTTCCCAGCCAATTTCTTTAAGCTTTAGTGATAAAATCTGAGCAATTAACTGTGGCTCTTTTATTGGAAAAAAAGGCATAATAAAGCCTATTCTATCCAGAAAAGCTCTATCAAGTGTAGATTTTTTTTTCAATTTTTGTTCAATTCTTTCTTGCATTTCACTTAATAAAAGAACCTCTTCAATTGACTTAATTGAATCATTACTTCTGTCACCATCAGTATTGATATCAAAAGAATCTTTAATTTTATTGATCTGCTGGGTCAATAGTTTTTTCATGTTCAATTCTTTTTCATCATATACGCCTTCTATAATGATATTGCGTAATTTTTCATCTGTAAAAGAATTGACAATACTGTTTCTAATTTCCAACTCTTTTGTTGGCCAGTCAGATGATATAAGTGATTGCTCTATATCTTCCAGGGATAGTATTGATAAATCAGATAAAACATTAGATTTATTTTTTCCAGATCGCTTTTCTTCATATGCACTGACAACTGCATCCTGTCCAAGATTTGTTGTCATTAATATGATGGCCTGTGAAAAATATACCATATTGTTATCAGCATCTTTTGCCTCACCTTCTAATATACTCAATAGAATATCCTGGATAGCTGGATGTGCACGATCAATTTCATCTAATAAAATTACGCAACTGGGTGAATTTCTAACTTCATCAAAAATAGTACGAACCTGACCATGTCCTTCATATCCTGTTGGTGAGCCAATAAAACGCCAACGATCACCATCAGTTCCAAAGTCAGACATATTGTATTTAAAAAAACCACTTGTACCATAGCCTAAGTGTTTAGCAAGGGATTTAGCCAATTGTGTTTTTCCCACGCCTGGTGGTCCTACAAATAGATAACGACCGCGTGGAAGCTTACGTGGAGGACCTTGTGATCTAAGTTCTAGTGCTTTTTGGATATTATGAATAACATGATCCTGACCAATAATTTCACTTTTTAGTTTGTTTGCCAGCTCATTGTAGTATGTTATAGCATCCTTTCCAATTACCTCAATACTAATTTTTTGTTCTTCAGCAATTTGTTCCCTTAAATCCTTTTCTGTAATTATTTTTACTGAATCTTCATTTAATGAAAACTTTGATTTCACATGATGAAACACACGATCTACAAGATGAAGTCCCAGTTCAGGAAAAACTCTTGAAGGATAGTATTCTGATCCAAGTTGAAGTATTTGTGAAGAAAAATGCTCAATACCATTTTCGATAGTTAAATCATAAGATTTTGAATCATCAATATTTTTAATAACATATTCTTTAATTCTATCTAAAGAAGCTTTTGTACTAATTTGAGACAGTGTATGCATATGCATTTTTTTTAGATATTCACTTTGAGTCGCCATACCCGATCGGCAAACTAAAATGAATGTTCGAATTTCCCCTGCAAGAATGCCAGAAAAATAATCAAGGAATAATTCATGTAATGAGATAGTTTGATTTAAAAATAATTCAAAACCATCAAATACAGGTATTATATTTGCTCTTTGAGATAAATGTTCATATAATAATTCTAATCGTTCTTTTGATTCTTTTCCTGATCGTAAAAAATCATTTTTATTGATATATATAAATTGATAATCTGTTAAATCAGGATCAGCTATTTTATGCCATAGATCAAACGATTGTTTTAATAAATGTCTGATGAAAAGACTTTTACCAATGCCTGCTGAACCAGTCAGCAAATAATGTTTTCTAGATTTAATACATAAAGAAAGACTGCGCATATGCTTTCTGATATCTTCATCTCTGCCATAAATTTTCTGCTGAGTTTTTTTATAAATCCATTGATTATCTATAACATCAAATAGTGGTGAGATAATTTGTTTTGATTGACTTTGACTTTGAGTTATTAATTTATGATATATGTCATGGCATAATTTTTCCGATTGATCAGTTTTGGGTGTAAACACCCTTTTTAATAACCACTCTAACATATTATCAGCAAAACAATCGCTAACGCTATTACCTGATTTATATACTTTAAAGTTCTCTATTGCCTGATGTGGATCAAATGATGTATCATAAGTATCTGGCGAAACTCTATCAAGTGTAGTATGTGGTATTATTTCATTTTCGATTTCTTTATAAATTTGAGAAATCAAATCCTTAGGCTCACATTGACGACAATAGCGTAATGCATACAAGTATAAGTGAGCAATTGTTGCTCTTTGTTTTTTTGCCCTTGCATTTTCTATTATTTGTATAATTGTTGTTTTTATTTTATCCATGATACCTTTCAAGTATTCAGATTTTTATTGTTATTGGCTGTTTATAATTAAGGATATCTTCCTTTACTTCACCTAAAATTTCTCCTGGACAGGATTGGTCGAGAATAAAACGTGTTGAGCGTTCAGTAAATTTAAAAGAAGATGAAACATTATTGCGAAATAAACCAAAATACCATTTTGACCACCACCCATTTTCAAAATTAATCTCAAATTTAGAATCATCAAAAAAATTGAGATTACCAAACATCAAATGAAAAAACATTCTTCTACCCCATTTTACAGAATAAATGAGATTAAGATATTTATTTGACGTATTCTTATGATAAATATCGACGTATCTGCTATCCAATAATTCAGGTAATCTATTTTTATGGGGTAGGGATACAAGAATGGGTGATGATAATTGTAATAGCAAATATCCAATATGTTCAAAAAAACAATCCTGGTCAGTTAGAATATCATAGCTTTCATCATTATCTGTTGTATCAATGTTTTCACTCTCTTTTGTATCAACAGGAAGAATATCAATGTATGCCTGATGAGCAATATGAATGTAAGAATGAAAACGTTTATTAGAATAATTTAAGAATATTTTTTTATAATTATCTAACTTATGTTTTCCAATAATTGTTTCAATCTTATTCAATAAAACAGTTTCATTTACAAATATTCTATTCTTTATTTGATTTAAATTACAAAGGTCATTATTATCGAGTATATTATTCAATTTTTCAAAAGAAGAATCATCTAATACGACATAATATAATTTTTGAATTATACTTTTAAGCATTTTCATCAAGCATGTATCTCTGGATAGATTTTTGTTATTATTTAAATAATCAATGTAATAACAAGCATCATTCCAAACTTTTTGCACTGTATCTATTTTAGTATCAGATATCATGCGTAAATAAATTTTTCGATTTTTATGGGAGTTTTTATCATAATCAGATAGTTCAATTGGTTTATAATCACTGATATTTATATTGTGAGATTCTCCACCCCATTCTTTTAACCAATAATCAGAAAACCATAATTCATTCTTAGTTAGTTCTTTCTTAAACCATTGTTTATAAAAAATTCCTTTTTCATCGTCAAAGCACCAAAAAACACCATCAAGTACATTTAAACACATATATGGTAACCATTTAATTCCATTATATGAGTTTCTATTTCCATAAAATATTGACTTTATGCGTGATAAAGATTCTCCAATTGTTTCTAAACCAACATTTAACAATATGATTAAAGGATCATAAATATCTGACAAAATAGGTTCGACAAGAAGAAGACCATCAGATTTGCTGTTTTCTAAAATGTTATTAACTGTTCTTTCAACAGAATCTATTTGCTTATCTAGTTTCTTCGTTAGCTGATTTTCTTTTAAATTAAATGTTAGAAAAAGAGGATTACACCATACAGTAGTAAAATTATTTTGTTTATCTATATTGATAACTTCAGTTTTAATTTCAATAGCCTCTTGTGGTCTTTCATGAATAGCTTTATATAAACAACCATTTACATGGCTTAAACTTGTGTATTTGGAATTAGGTAGTTTAAAAGGCTCATCGTGTAATAATAATTTTTGAAAAAAAATACTTTTTGGTTCTGTATTACCGGATTGATAAGTCAAGTTTAAATATAAATGATCTCTTAGAATTTTTGCGGACTTTTTGGGAAAATATATTATATTTTGTGTATGAGTTCTAAATATTCTATTTAAATAATTTATTGAGGGCAATACAACTAATTTAGACTGTAAATCAAAATAAAAAGGGAATGAATATAAATCATCAAATTTTGGCCACTGGAGAATTTTTTTCAGGTGATTCTCTTTATATGCATAAAAGGAAATATTTCCATCTTCATAAGATTGTTCTGGAAATAACTTTTTAATATTTTTTGAATCAGGCATGCAAATAATTAAGAACTTATCCATTGTTATTATTACTTTTTTCCTTTTGTTTAATCTTTAATATTTTTATCATCAATTTTTCCATTTGGCTTATCCTCACTTTTAAACCAGATATTTTTTTAGTTAAAGCATCAATAGAATCATTTTTTGGCTTTATCATCGCTTTTAAATTAGATATTTCTTTAGTTAAAGCATCAATAGAATCATTTTTTGGCTTTATCATCGCTTTTAAATTAGATATTTCTTTAGTTAAAGCATCAATAGAATCATTGATTGTATTTACATTTTTGTCTTTGCTATTGTTATTAATGTTGCTGATGTTTTTATCTATATTGATAAAAAAAGAATTCAATGTTTTAAAGATATATGCTTGATAGCCAAAGCCTGAACAAACAACAATAAATAGTATAAAAATCATTATCAGGTTTAAAACGCTTTTTCTAGTTTGAGTGGCTAAAGCATAAAATTTTTCATATAGTTTGTTAAATTTTTCAAAAAAAGTATAAATGGATTTATCTCTTTCCTTAATATAAATATAATATCTTGAAATGACATCCTTTAATCGCTGAATATCAATAAATCGACTTGAGTCAATAGTATATTCAACTTTATCAAACGGATTATCCGGCTGGAAAGAATGCTCAAGCTGTTTTTGTTGTTCTTTTAATTTGGCTTCTGATTCCTGTATACTTACATCTTTAACTTCCACTTCTTTATTTTTCAAACTTATATCACGCTTATATTCAATTAACTGCTCAGTAATCTCATGTGATAATTTTTCTAAGTGTTCTTTTAGTGAAGAATTTAAATGCGAAAAATTTTTTTGTAGAGTTTTATTATTAATCTGATCAATCAGATTTTTTTGAAATAGTTTTAACTCATTATCGAATCTTTCTTGGAAAGAAAATTCTTTCTCTATGGCTTGTTCAAATAATATGCTCAGTTTGTCTAATCCATCAAATTTTGAGATTAATTCTTTAAAAATTTCTGGATAATCTGTTGTTTGTTGAAATGAGTTTACTTTGTTTTTATTAATAGCTTCTAGTCTTTTAATTTTTTGATTTAAATGTTCAACATATTCTTTATTTTTGTCCTCTCTTTGAAGCATCTCGTTATAATCAGCTTTAATATGTTCTATTTTTTCAATTTTTTGATTTAATTGAATAATATTTTTTTGAAATTCGTTTACCTTTTTCTGTAATCTTTCATTTTCATTTTTTAAGGATTTTATTTCTTTTGTTTTTTGATTCAGATTTAAAAGATTGTTATCTTCAGAATAGCTTTTCGCCTTTTTATCTTTCAACTGCTTAAGTTCATTTGAAACAACGTCAGCAAAGCTACTTAATTCTATTTGATTTTTTAATATAACAATGGTTTGGTTTAAATCATTTTCATTTTCTGAAAAATATAAATGACAAAGAATAGAAGAATCTATCTTTCTAAAGGTCGAAGAAAAATAAGTTTTTGTTCTATTGTCTATTGACTCAAGATTCATAAATTCGAAAGCATATTGAATATAATCTAGTTGTGGAGGAATTGCTAAAGGAAAATTAATATCATTTTTTAGTTGTATTATTTGATTTGTAAACAATTTTTCAATAAATTCAAATGGCATTTGGAGATGTAAGCATTGATATGGATTAAGTTCATAGGTTTTGTATTCCTCTGAATCTATACAAAAACCTTCAAATAATTTTTTACCAGGCGGTTTTACTATAATAGACCAGGTGTTTCGATGAATATTGGTATGACCAACAAAAGGAAGATGTAAGGGATAATCATTTAATCTCAATTTTGTATGAAAAAATACATGTAATAATTGATTGATATTCTCATCATCGCCATAAACATTCCAACCACCTCTTGGCTTTTCTTCTTTATATGAAAATTTAATCATAATAATACATTTAAAAAAAAAAATTTAATATTCATTATCGTTTTGTAAAAATAAGCAAATTTTTTGTAAATACTCGCAGAATTCTTTCTTTAAGGTATCTAATTCTGCTAAGACTATTGTTGTTGTTCCAAGACCTGTTCTGTTAAGATCGGTATTTATATCTTCTTCTATATTTTGCCCAGATGCTGTATAGTACATCTGTCTTTCAGTAAGAAGAATATCTTTGATATTGTTTATATATTGTATTAATGGACTATTGTTACTATGTATTATAATATCAGGAAGTTTTCGAAAAGAATCAAGTGATGGAATATTTCTTTTAGTAAATTGTTCTGTATTTGCTGAATGATCCCGAAATAATTCTAAAAGAAGTAAAAGTGTAATTATAACCTTTTTTCTTGAATCTTTTCGATTTATTAAATTTTTTTCATTTTCTATTAATTTTCCTTTTATATAAATATGCTCTGATTTCTCAAATACTTCATCCAAATAATCAAATATTTCACCTTTACTTTTTATTTTGAAAAAAAGTCTTGTAACAATGGATCTTATTAGTTTTCTAATATTAAATTTTGTTGTTTTTATTAATTCATCGACTTTTTTACTATTATCTTTGTCAGTCCACAATCGATAAGAAACTTCATTTTCACCTTTATTAAAATATTTTTTATTGAAATTAATTTCTTCAAAAATTGCTTCTATAATCTTTAATTTCATAATGATTTTGTTATCACCACATTGTTTAATTGCTAAAATAATTGCATCGTACTTATTAGCAATATCAAGTATTAACTCTATTAATGTCTCTTTTAACTTATTAAATTGATTTTTAATATCCTCTTTTTTTAACCATTCTGATTTATAAGTATCATTTTCAAAAAAAATTCTGAGTCTATTTTCATAATTTAAGCAATCGAGCTTAATGATAAAGTTACTTCGGTAATCAAAGTAAGCAGTATATTCGCAAAATTCTTTTAATTCTTGTTTATCCAAATTTATCAATTTTTTATAATCAAGGTCACCCTTATCATTATATAACTCAAATAAAAATCTGTAGTTCTCAAAATTAATTTTCTCTGTTTTTATTTTACAGGAAGTGCAGTAATTATTATCCTTTAGATAATTATCTAAAGAATCCCTTGATCTGTTAATATTTTCATCCTCCCATATACTTTCCAATATTTTACGCTCAAAGTGAAAAGGATCATTATTAAACAACCCATTTTTATATACCTTACTTAAATCTTTATTGCAGCGACTTTCATAAAAGTTGTTTGCATTTTCAGGTATACCTAACTCCTGACATAATATTTTAAATAGTTCTAATAATGTTTCTTTCTCTTTTTTTAATTTATTTGCTACATCATTATAGTAATCACAAATGTCTAATTTAATTTCTTTTAATAACATTTCCATATTATTATTTAATGCCCCAATTGACGGACGAAAGTAAAGAAAAATTCTTTCATCAAAAAAATTTTTCCATTTATCTTTAAATTTACTTATTAATATTTGTAAGAAGTCTTCTTGACTTTTATCTAAAGAATGTAAGAATTCGGCATTATTACTTGAATTATAAATTTTTATGATTGTATTAATTTCAGAAAATTCTTTATTTAAATAATTAATAAATTTTTCTTGAATATAATTAATTCTATATTTTTTAGTTGCCTGAATAAGATAGTTTTGTAGATGATTCCATATGCTTTTAATAGGAAGATATTCCTCAGATTCATAGTATAAAGACATTGTATACGCAATATTTATATTTGTATATCCTTTTTTTAATAAATATTCTAAAAGATTATGAAATTTATCAAGATCTGATAAAAGCCTCTTTTGATAAGCAGGATTTTGCGATATAATTTGTGTACTATATATTTTTTCCTTTGCTAAATTATAATTATTTAGGTTTTCATTAGCTGAAATATAATTTCTAAAATTTATCATACTGTTTTTTTTGATAAAATCAGATAATATTTCGACCTGATCAGATTCTCCTTTTAAAAATTCATCGTATTTATTGATGATAAAGTATATTGGAACATTTTTATAATTAACATCCTCGGATTTTTGTTTTATAATAACATCTATTGTTTTTTTATAGTAATTTGTTATTTCCTCATTATCAGTATCAGGTTCAATCATAATGAGTATTGAAACAGGATTTGATTGTATAATATGCCAATTAAGAATATTTGTATGAAGATTATTGGTGGCATCGTTTATAAGTGCTTCGCCAGGAATGTCATACAATTCAAATTTGCATAATTTTTCACTTCTTGCCGTTTTAGCCTTAGCTCGAAATTCGAAAGTTCCCTCCCATTCAAAATTGTTTTTCCATTTATCTTTAATTTCTTCTATCCATGTTTTGGTATTTGATATATTTTTATCATTTTCTGTTCCAATATTATTATTTGAAGCATCTTCTGTATTATTATTATTTATAGGAAATGTATCAGTTATTTTTACATATTTAAGATATTCACTACAACATAGAAAGCATGTTTTACCAACATTTTTTGTTCCAATAAGAATTAAAGTATTATCAAATCCATTACCTTGTAAATATTCATTTTCATCAATTTTTGATGAGTCAACTTTTTCTAAAAAAGAGATTTGAAAAACTCTTTTTATAAATGAATAAAAAAAAGCATTGTTTGCTGCCCAATATCTCAATAAATCTTGTTCATTATTAAAGATTGTCCTAATCTTAACAAGAGTTTCAAAATTGATTGTTTTGATAGAATAAAGATACACAAGAATTAATACAAATATCTCTTCTTCATCCTTGATTTCTCCTTTTTTGAAATTATTTAATAAATTAGAAAGATTAAGTAATTTGTTCTGTTTTAATTGTTGAGCCTTGAAAAATTCTTTAAGTTGTTCATAAAAATAATTTTTTCCTTGTTCAATGTATGAAATGTTCACTGTTCTGTCTAGTTGTTTGTCTTTATAATATTTTTTTGTATGTTGAAAAAACGTTACTGATAGGTCAAGTAAAGAGTATATGTAATACTTAATACCATTGATATTTCCAATATTACCTTCCTCATCCATTTTAATTATACGAATAACTTCGTTCATCCAATATTTCTGATCTTTCAAACCTCCACCAGCTTTAACAATGACATCAGACACTACAGTTGTATCAAATAGTTCATTTACAAAAGATCTAATTATTTCATGATCAATACCAATTAAATTTTTTTGATATTCATCATTTTTTTGGGCTTCATCATATTTTGCTTCGTAATAATCCCATATATCTAAAAACATACCTCGTGGATAGGATTCTAAATTTGCATCAGCTCTATTATTCTTCATTGGATCTATTCGCAATTTATTTGGATCTAATTGTATTTGTGCCAATTCATACCAAAATTTATAAGCATAATAATAATTATCTGGTTTGAATATAAAATCAGTCAATTTGTGACAACAGCATTTTATTATATATTCGTTTTTTTTACTATATTGATCAAAACAATCACTTATTTTATTAATAATATCTTTAAAAGATTCAAAATCTTCAATCTTTAAATTATCTAAATTCATTTTTTATCCTTTTGCAATGTATAGAAATACCCATATAAATAAAAAAAATTCCCATGATTTATAATAATTATTTAAGAATATAATAAAATTTCATATTTTCTAAAATATCTTTCTTTGTAAATAAAACAATTGTTTTTCCAAAATTTTCATAATCGTTTATATATTCATATTGCTGCTTATCCTCATCATATTTAAAATCATGAAAATCACACAAATCAACTTTTTCATTTTTATTGTTTATCCATTGTATTTTTCCACCTGGTTTTTCTTTTGTGTTAATAGTAATTTTTAATACAGAAATTTCACCTTCAGTATCTATCATTGCTGAAGACCAACTTGGTAGATGATCTATAAAAGGATTTGCACGAACCATTTTATACCATGCTTCATCTAAAAAACTGGCATCTTTTAATATTGATGAAATCTTTTCTAAATAATGAATATAATCAGTCGTATTTGAAAAAGATTCAATTTTTATCAGGCATCTTAAGCATTTAATGTTTTGTTTAAAAGGTTTTTTATGTTTTGCAGGCATCTTATATATAATTTCTGTTATATTAAGGTCAGAAATCATACTTAATGCAACAGAGGTTGGCGAATTTGATTTTAAATTTTCATAATATTCTTCACTTAATTTTAAATCTTTTGAAAATAGATTAACGTATAATTTTTGAACATATAAAACTAAACTTCTTAAAAATAATCTAATTTCCTGTAGAATATAAAGTGATGGTTGAGCAGGAAATAGAAGACATATTTGATTGCATTTAAATAACAAATCATCTCTATCAGGTGTATTTATATTTTTATATAGTAATAACTTTTTTCGAAAATGTTCAACATCTGAACAAAATTGCAGAAATGTTTTAAATAGAGTGTGTTGAGAATCGATAGTTGTTGGAAGAGGAAAAAAATTTTCAAATTGTAATTGATCATTCTTTTTACTTATCGAACAAATACAAATTTGTTTTATCTTTGAATTTGACTGATTTTCTTGAAATTTTATCCATTTAAATTTGATTTTTGGCTTATTTTCTATGTACCCACTTTTATGATCATTACTGTCATTTGGAATAATATAGGATAATGATAAAATATTTCCCTGATCAAGTTGAATTTCTATTTTTTTATTTTCAATTATAAAAATATCTCCATCATCAGATATGACATAAATATTTTTTAATATAATAAAATTTTTTTCAATTATGAAATTATTAGATACAATCTTCTCTTTGTTAATAATCGGTTTGTAAAAACCAACACCATATATCTGTGGTTGATATCTAAAATGATTTAAAGGTATTTGGGCAATTTTATATAAATGTTGCTCTGTTAAAACCTTTCCATTTTGAACTCTGGGTATAGTATGACTATCCATAGTTTATCCTGAATATTAATCAAATTAATCATATTACAGTAGGTTAAAGCATAATTAATTGATTTTATTAAAAAAATATGTAAATTTATTTGTTTTTGATATGTTTAATATTTAAAAAATTTAATTTATCAACGTAGTTTAAATTAAGTTATAATAATGCCTACTAAAATCAAATGTGGATATTTTAATTAATAAAATTAGTTACATGATAGCTTATAGTCTAAACATAATTTATTAAGTTTATTTATTTCTTTATTTAAAAATAAAAGTGATCCATTTTCTAAATCTATTCTCCAAATAATATAATATGCAAAAAACATTGATAGATGAGTTTGTTCATATTCATCAAACATCCAATCATTAAAAGGATCTGGCCATATGAATTTTTTGCTTTCAAATTCACACACTGGAAAAAAAATTAAATGTTGATAAAATTTTTTTAACAAATAATAGCGTTTTTCTAAATGTAATAAATATTTTTCACAACTATTATCATAATTTGACTTGCTACACTTTTTTTCTTTTAATCTATTTATTATTGTTAAATCATATGTCTCCATCAAATTAAACATCAATTGTACAAATTGTTGTTTGTCTTTTTTTAAAGAATTTTTAACAGATTGTTTAATAATATTTTTTGTACTAGATAATTTTTTTTCATATTGAATTACACTTGTAACAATTTCAGATAATGTAATTATCATTTTTTTTGAAATTTTTTGAGGTTTATAGGTTAGCTTTAATCTTTCCTCTGAAGAAATTGAATGATAAAGATTATATAAAAATAATATAATTCCAATAATCATAACCATAACAATTATATATTTAAGTATTTTTTGAAATTTTATTGAATTCTCTTTTGGATCTTTTGAATAATTTTTATTATCAGAAATTATTATTGTAAATAAATACTTCATTGTTACTTATCCAAAATAAATTGTTAAAAATTAAAGGTAATCCATTTTATTGGTAAATTATCTTTAAAATTGTTCAAAAAATCATTTAATTCTTCTTTTCTTTCTGTTAGCAGTTTTGGTATCATAAGAAGCTTAAAATCTGATTGGTTGCAATTATTATTAATTGATTTTAAATATTTTAATCTCATTTTACTTAAACAAAAAATCAGGTATTCAGCAAAATCACTTTCTGAATTTTTTACTGAAAAATAAGATGAATTATATATAAAATTTTCATTTAGTTTTATAATTTCTTCAGAAGTTTTCTTTTTATTTGCATTAAAGATAGTTTCAAATAAACACTTTATACCTTCAAAACATTTATCACAGTCATTTAATATTAAATAATATCTAAGATTTAAATTAAAATTTAATTCTTTTATATTTATAATAAAATTTTGCATGGATTTTGAAATTAAAAAATTTTCTTTTAAGGATATATTAATGACAACAGAAGGGAAGATTTTTTTTTTTTTGATTTTTTTTATAATTTGCTTCAAATAATTTTTTTGTTCTGAATCTGCTGTTTGGGAAGGTGATGAAAAAAAATTAAAATTTATAAATATATCATTATCAAATATTATCCATTTAAATAATTCATTGTCTGATTCGAAAAGAACAGGTTTGCTAATAAGTTCCAAATTTTTTTTTAAATTCAAACAGAACTTTGTACATAAACCTTTTAATATTTTATATTTATTCCTGGAACGTAGTAGAATATATGACGAAGAATTATTGTCAATTTTAAAATACTTTTCAATTGCCTTTTTATTATATTTTTGGGGACATTGAAACCATTTACCAGTTAACTGTTCTACAATTTTATGATTTTCAGAAAATATTAACGTCCATTTTTTTATTGAATTATTTTTCTTTGATCGTATTTTGGGAATAATAAAAAAAACATCTTCCCATACAGACTTATTAATGTTGCACATTTTTAAGAACCAATCTTTTCTTTAAACACTAATGTACACTTCTTCCATTAGTATTTGATTAATCTTTATCTGTTGGTCAGGTTTTAGTTTATCTTGAAAGCCGCCTAATATCAGTGTAAAATAAAATAGTTCAAGTAATTCAAATTTTTTTTTATACATAATTGAATCTGGAAATTTTATTAATATTTCAATTTGTGAAATTAATTGATCTAATTCATAAGAAAATTTTTGAGTCGGAATATTCTGAACACAAAAAACTTGTAACTCTGCTAAATCGTTTGTAGAAATATCACAAGAAAAAATATCTTTATATTCAAATTTTTTTTTATGATTAAATTCGCCTGTTTTTATTTTGTAAACAAAAAGTAGTTTCTGATAAAGACTTTTATTCTGCCATTCATTTTTATGAACCCAGTTGCTTTGATGTATTGCTTCATCTACAAATAAACAAAATGATAAATATGCTAAAAAAATTTCATATTCAAAAAAATTTTTATTTATATTTGCAATCTCAATCTTATCTTGAAGCTTTTTTGAAAAATTTATAACAGATGTTTCATCATTTTTTTCATGCTGCAAATGTTTAAATCCTATTATATAAAGATACGCATCTATAAAGTGATCAATTAATCTCATATTTTATCCAATTTGTATGGTTAAATTTTTTAAAATTTAAAAACAATTTGTAATAAATGTCAAGAATTAATTAATATTGAAATACGTTTTATACGTTTTATACATTTTATAGAATTTTTTAAAATATAATTAGGAATTATTATATTTAGTAATATATATTACTTTTGAAGGAACCATAATTGATTATCATTACCATGGCAAGAATACTGTTGAACATTTGCTCCATCGTCTGTACTACCCCTTTTAACATCCAAACATTTTCCACTATGTTTTGCAACTATTTTATAAGCATTATTCTGTGCCTGTAAAATGAATAATTGATTATCGTTACCATTACAAGAATACTGCTGCACATTTGCTCCATCGTCTGTACTGGCTCTTTTAATATCTAAACATTTATGGCTATTTTTTGAAACGATTTTAAAAAAATCACCTTTGGGAGTTTTATCAAGCCTATCCATTCGTTCTTGCCAATCTCTTAGATAATATTCTCTCCATTTATTGGTAGTAATTATATCTTAATTGACTATTTGATATATATCTGAGCCATCTTTAAGATCTGTCCAATAGTTTTCTCCCTTTTTAATAAATTTTCCTCCCCAGCTTTCTTGGGTAGGATCATTTAGAGAGCCAATTGAACTAATAAGTGGTGAAATTATATATAAAAATGATGGTGTATCACCCATTTTTATGGAATAAGGGCCAGAGCCTGTACCAGAATCAATATTTTTACTTTTATTATAAAAATAAGAACCTAAATAGCCATGATTATTTACATGATCGCTAACAAATTGTTTATTTCCTAAATCACCACTTTGGTTTCCACCAATATACATACCTCTAAAAATAAAATCATTTTCTATCCACCATAAATCTTTATGTATATTATAAAAGGGTGTTTAAAAGATCTTTTATAAACCCAATAAATAAAGATAATGAAGGAAAAAGAGTCTGTGAAATTCGTAATTTTTTTAGATTAAATACTGATATTGTTTCATTACTTGATATTCATTCTGTAAGTAAAGGTGATT